>Ga0172380_10001407_pt1 | contig 41394 bp, 41 predicted proteins | sample Leawe162metaG_FD_119747 | JGI IMG/M metagenome (GOLD analysis project Ga0172380, IMG submission 119747) | Leachate microbial communities from a municipal landfill in Southern Ontario, Canada - Leachate well 162 metaG | ecosystem: Engineered > Solid waste > Landfill > Unclassified | place...
AAACCCAGTTGCTGTCAGGGCATTGGGGAGATTACAAGTTCCCGTGTTTGTGATTGTGACGTTGCCAGACCCGTTGAAGGCTGAGATGCCAGCGCAGTCGCCAGAGTAGTTAGCGGCTTGTGCTGGAGAGGCAAAGCCTATGAGGGCAAATAGCGCTGGGGCGAAGGCTAAACCTAGCCATCGTTTCTTTGTTTGTTTCATTGTGATTACCTTTTAGGTTGTTGAAAGGGCTATCCATCAACGATCTAGGCAAGCGGCAATAGTCCCGGTGGCACTGCCACTGAGAAAAATTCCTTTATTTACTAGCCTGTTGGCTGTTTTTTGTGCTTGCCTGTAAGTTGATCTGAAGATGAGTAGAACTAACAACTTCGAGGAAATAATGACCCTAGTTCAGTCTTTGTATTTGACTGCAAAGTTAAGAGCGGCTCAGAATGGTGCTTAAAATTCAATCTTAATAACAATGTTAATGCAAAGTGGTCGCGAAGCTCATGTCATGAGGTTCGCTGGGCTTTGGTGCTTAATTTAGCCAATATCCATATAGGGCTAATTTTCGAATCTGCTGATAAGACTATTTTGCTCAAAGCTTGAATTCTGGAATCCTGAATGAGCCATACCGGTGGCTATTAAAGAAAAATGCAGAACGCATTCTCAGGCAATTAAGAGACGCTGCTAGCGGCACCCTAAGCGGAGCTGGTACTGCTCATCAGTGTGCAGCAAAGAAAACCCACGTATACCGTTGGTGGTGGGTGCCAAACGTTATACACACCCGTCTGCGGGTTTAGAGATTGTACTGACGATTCTAATTTAGAAACTCGCCGCCCTTAATTGTGCGCATGGTCACAGACATCGTCACAGAGCCTTTAGCGTCAACGCCATTGGTTTTAACAGTGACAGGAATATCTCTTTGCGGGCATTGAATAGACTCAGGAATAATTGCTGTAATTTGGGTGGCCGAACAAGCAGTGATTTGGCAGGTAGCGCCACCAACTTGTACGGTATTTTCAGAGGCTTTGGTAGAGAAGCCCTTGCCGGTAATGGTGATCGGGCTAGAAGGCGGAGCTTCAAGCATGTCGACCCCAGTGATTACAGGTGCCGCCTTAGTCTTGAAGTAAAGTGGATCGCACTTGACGCCAGCAATATAGAGAGTAACTGTTTGTTTCTCGCCAGTTAGGCCTGAAGGCACGATGAACACCACTTGTTTGTCAGTTACTGACTGAATCGTTGCAGGCAGGGTGCCAACGAAAAGCTTGTAAGCGCTTACTTGTTTCGGCAAGTTCTTACCGCTGATGGTCATCTTGTCGCCAGCGGCGCCAGACTCGGGTTTGATATCAGACACTTTGATTTTGCCAGTGGTCAAAACCCAGCTGATAGCAGCTCCACTTGGGCCAAAGGTTTGAACAACCATTTGGGTGTCGCCAGCAGAAAGTAATCCGGACATGTCGATAGAGAACTTGTCTGTGCCTCTGAAATAGCTTTCGTCAGCCAATTTGCGGCCGTTTAGAGTAATGCGCACACCGGTGACCTTGGCTGTGCCGTTGACGCCGTTGTTGACAGTCATGGTCAAAGGTAGAACATCTTGACCTTGCTTGATATTGATGTAGCAAGGATTTTCTTTCCAGCCTTTGCCGTTGTGGACTATTTGGGTTGGCCCTTGTAGTGCCACGAGGTCGGTACTGGCAGTGGTGCCTTTGCCCCCAGTTGCACTTGTGGTTGTGCTAGTTGTTGAAGTTGTAGTGGTTGAACCCGCGCCGGAACTCTTAGAAGTAACCGCTGTAGTCGAACCATAAGTGGTGGTTTTGCCAGTCTGCGGATAATTGACTGTTTCAGCCAGAGCGAGAGAACCACTGCCACATAGGCCCAAGGCTAAGCCCAATGCCAGGGTAGTTTTGGCCGAGTTGACTTTAGACATCGCGATTTCTGCTCCGATTACTGACACATCTTTGCCATTATAGGCTCTTGACGGCGAATACAATAGTACTAATACTATACGACATCGTATTAAGGTGTAAAAAAGGGGAGGGATTAGAGGAAGCAAAGCTCCCAATTCCCTCCCCCCGCCTTACTTAGGCGTTCCCCAACTCCTCATCGGTCCAAAGCGACTGCCGCACCACTGCACCCTTCTTGTTCTTGAGGGCGATGTGATAGCACGGTCCGCCACTCCACGGTTCGGCCTGAACGAACTCCTCGAACACCGACCCATTGGGCATCGTGTAACGATGCAGGTCGGCGACGTGGTCCTTCCAGACTCCGGGGAGGTGACCAATCACTTCTTTGACGACGAGGGCCACAGGGCCGGTACGATCGAACTGCTCGACCTTTCCATTGGAAAGAATGCGAACGCCGACCTCGCGGACAACCTGCGACTGCGAAACTCTCTCTTGGGCCCACTTGTTGAGGCCGATGTACTGATCCATACGCATGGTAGTGCTCCTTTTGATGACTGTTTTTGGGCTATGTTGGCTTGTCTCGCTCTCCAGCCCGGATGGGAGAAACACAGGTGTGAACCTATGCTGAGACAAGTTGGTGACGAAAGAATGTTTGAATCCAGGGAGTGGAAACCTAGGGATGACGAATCCCGGGGGTGGCCACGACGAGGAAACAAATCAAGTGTTTGAAGCCAAGGAGTGAAAACCTAGGGATGAAGACAATCCCGGGGGTCACGACGAGGAGACAAATCAGGTTAATGCGCACCAAAACATTCATGAACAGACAAAGCGTCTATCGATTCAGAGTTGGCAAAGGCCGGCTCTGTCGATGAAGCTAGACTTCAAAAGTTCATTGCTGATTGAGCAGTACTGGATGGGTTTTTCTAAAGGCTTTATGGGTTGGAGAGTTGAAGGAAGATTGGGAGATAATGACAACCTACGTCTTGCCTTAAGCTAGATGCAATTGATTGTTTGTTAATGTAGCCAATAAAAAAGCTGACGCTTATTAGAGTTGGCGTCAGCTTCTTGAGAATTTGTGCTTGGTCTTGTGTTCAGGGTTTTGCGTTTAATGCTTAGTTACTAAGCCTTCTGTTCAGTTCTTGACAGACATCTTCTGCATGAAGGTGGCAATCTCTTCTGTGTGAGGCAAAGCTGGGATAGCTCCGGCCTTCGTGCAGGTGATCGCACCGATTGCGTTAGCTGAGCGAACTATTTCAGAGAGTTTGGCATGGTCGAGAGCAAGCAGAGCTTCTCTGCGGTCAGGAGCATTCTTTATGTAAGGCAGCAGACCCGCGATAACCCCAGAGTTAAAGCCATCCCCAGCACCAGTAGCTTCAACTAGCTCAACTTGGAAGCCAGGTACTTGCTTTCCGCCTTCTTTGGTGGCGAAATAGCAGCCACGCGAGTCAAGAGTAATAATCAACATTGGCAGGTCGTGCTCAGCGCGCAGGGCATCTGCAGCGGCAAATTCGCGGGAACCTGTGAGGAATTCAAGCTCGTCTTCGTTGATTTTGACAACGTCGGCCCAGTTGAGAGTGTTGAGAATAGTTTGCTTGCAAGTCTCTTTAGAAGGCCACAGGCTGATGCGTACATTAGGATCATAAGAAACAAGAAGCTTGCTAGCGCGGGCTAGCTCAACGGCTTTTTTGGTGGCTTCAGCAGCAGGGCTTTCAATTAATGAGATTGAGCCGAAGTGCAAAACACTGGCTTGAGCAAACAAATGCTGCTTTAAATCGTTCGGTTGTAATTTGGTGTCAGCGCAGGCTATACGGGAGAATTCTGCGAGTTTTCTATCGCCGGTGGCAGTAGTGACCACATAGGCCATTCTCGTCTGCGCAGCAGGGTCAAGGATGGCTGCATCAACGTTTATGCCTTCGTCTTCGAGAATCGAACGCAACCAGCGGCCAAAGGCGTCATCAGACGTGCGTCCGATAAAGGCAGTACTGATTCCCTGCCTAGCCAGGCCTACGGCCGTATTAGCGGGGGCGCCGCCGGCTGCCTTGGTAAAGTGCTGAGCTTTGTCCAGCTCGGCCCCTACTGTGGTGCAGACCCAATCGACAAGAATTTCACCAAGACAAAGAACGTCAGCCATATTGAAAAGCGCTCCAGGAAATTGCAGTTTTGGGATTATACGGTCTAAAAGGCTGATGGGAAGGGGGATTTGATCCTAAGATTAAAGGATGTTAAATTTAGCGGGTCTAATTATGGGATGGCGTTAATATCTTGGCATTCCAGACAGCAAAATTTAGAAGCAAAAAGTACTCGATATGTACAGAAAGGTACGGAAGGAATTAGCTCAAAAACTAGCGGTCGGAAAGGTTCAAAGATTCAGAAAGTAGGCTGTGAATACAGTGAATAACGGAATTAACAACAACACAAATCAAACGAAAGCGGCAGCCAGCTCCGCTTCATATAACCAATCTTATAACGGCAAGGCAAAACAAGAAAGCACTACGGTTAATCATTCTTTGGCTAAAACCATTGGTCGAATTACTGAGGAGAATCCCAAGAGGATAAAAGCTCCTAGCGGCACAATTGATTTGTCACGCAAGACAACCAAAGATATTCCTTCTATGAATGCTGCTTCTGTAATTGGAGGTTCAGTTAACAGTGCGACAGATCTGGCCGCTCGCATTGCTGCCATAGAAAAGACTGAAGCAGAAAATAAAACCAATTTGACTTGTGGCGCTTGCGGCGCCAAAGCAATCGAACGCCGTTTGACTTGCGGCAGCTGTGGTCAGTATTTTGAAACGGGCGTAGAGAAAAGTGGTTGGGACCCTCTAGCCAAAATCAGCGCTATTGGGACTAGTGGATTTTCTTCTAAGTTAGATTCTAGTAGCGTTCACGATCAAGAAAAGCAGGCCCTGCGCGCTTATATGCTTAAGCGCTTGGTTGCTAAAACCATTGACGTCACCATAGTTGCCTCAATGCTTGGTTTGGAGTTTTTCAGCTTCTTCGCTCTAGCCAAGGCATTCTTGCCAATTCCTGGTGCGGCGTATTTGATGCTGCAATTCTTCTATGTCGGTATGCCGATCATTGCCGTGTTGACTGTGCTCGGTTATCAGGCCGCCTTTGAAGCGTCGCCTGTGCAGGCCACTTTGGGCAAGTTCTGTCTCAATTTGTATGTCACCAACGGCGATGGCGAAAATGTGCGGGCTGAGCAAGTAGTGTTTAAAACCGTTCTTTCGCTTTTGCCAATCATGGCTCTTGTAGGGGTTTACAGTTACTTCTATAACACTAGCTTGAAGTATGGCATGCACCTTGATGCACCGACTGCTTCAGTTTTAGCTATGACAGCTCTGGGTTGCATAGCCACTTTCGCTGCTCTGCACATATTGCTGGGCTCAGCCAAGAAAAGACAAACAGTGCCAGATCTGGTCACTGGTTGTGTGGTGCGGGAGCGGTAGTCATCTGATAGTGACGGGAATAATAGCCGCAGAGAGGAGCAAGGGGCGCCGTCAATGTCAGAGGAAGAAGCAAAAGACCAGGGCGACAGCCAGATAAAAGCCAAAGAAGTTAAGCCTTTAGTCTCACCAGATGCGCAGGCAATAGCTACGCCCAGTGCTGGAGACAAGCAATTGGCAGAAGTGGAAAGAACGAACCAGAGTAGCGGGTCTATCGCAGAGCTGGCTTTGAAGACTCGTGGGCTGAGCCGAGAGCAGATCGCAGCACAGATGGATGCCCAAGGCGATAGCATAAGCATCGACTATGGAAATGGGCAGGAAGTCTCTAGAAAGACCGGATTGACAGAGAAAGCATTAGTACAAATGGGCGGCAAAACTTATGACGCTCAAACCTTAACTGCTTATGAAATGGACCAGAGTAAAATAGCTGTTAAGCCGGTTGAGATGGCGCCTAGGCTGATTAAGACTGGCTTGGACTACAATACTGAGAACGTACCTTTTGCACAAAAGCTGGCCAATTTCGTCCAATCTGCCGAAGCCAGATTGATGGATCCAGAAGGGCAAAAAGCCTATGTACAGGACATCATAGACAAAGTTGTGGGGGTAGGACAAGGACTCAATCTGGCAAAAGAAGAAGTGAAAGACACGGCAAAACAGGCAGCGGTAAAGGCGTGGACCGCGCTAAATGATGGCAGTGTGGCAAGCTTCTTTGCCCAACCAAACGCGATAAACGAACCGCTATTCAAGACTCTTGGAACCTGCTTTGATGGCATGAAAAAAGATCCAAATGCGGTCAATAAGATTCTAACCATCATGGGCAGGGAGTTAGAAGAAGCAAACAACAAGTACAGTCGGATGACACCAGCAGAGCGTGGTGTACAAGACGGCAGGGCTATGTTCTTTTTCATCAATCCGTCTGGCGGCACTGAGGGCGGCGAGCTGGCTTTGAAGGTTGCTGACGGCGTGGCAACGCACGTTGATGTAGCAGTCACTAAAACAATTCAGGAAGGAATGAAGGCTGTAGAAAAATTGGCTACGGAGTCGCCAGAGCACGCACGGAAAGCCCGGCAGATGCTTTGTGATTTTGCGCGTGAGGCAGGTCTGACGCCGCAAGAGCTTGAAACTATCGGAGTTCCAAGACGTTATTTTGACAGTGTGAGCGAGGCTAAGCCTGTCCAAGGCAGTGAAACTCTAAATGCTATGTCTAAGGCTGATGGCCTAGGTGGAAGCTCAGACAACATAAAATCAGGTAAGCAAGAGATTCGTCTGCATTCAGAGCAAGGCCAAGAGCATGTTGATATAGCTCCCAAGCCAAGGACACTCACGCCAGTTCAAGCACGGGACTGGTATAACAAAGCCGTCGACAGCATAGATGCTGTCGAAAAGCAGATGTGCCAAGCGGGAAAATCGATTAAGGAAATTTTTGAGACTACAACAGATCTTCGAAATAGAGCGAAGTTGCAAGCTCGTGAATTGATGGCTGATCAAGCTCTAGCTAAGTCTTTGCCACCGATAAAGACACCAGAGGAAGTTTTGCAAAAATATGGCGGAGACTATGCGAAAGCGATTGATGCATCGAAACGCACCAATGCTCAAGTGAATGAACAAATAGAGATTATGCGTCAAAAGGAAAAAGAAACATGAATAAACTCGTAGACCAACTGCAGGTGGCGAGAGTCAATTGGGAGGCTACTTCTGAGAGTGCTTTTCTTTTTCGTACATTGTTTGCAAATACTCAGGTAAAACTTAGATTGAATGATTTTCCAGAAGAGCCACTCTGTACCATCATTGTAGACGACGTGGAAACAGACATTGATGATTTTCCCAAAACGTGGACATTGCCTAAACATCGAGAAATATCCCAAAATTCCGAAGATGCTAACGTCTTGGTAACTGATTGAAAATACCTTGAGCGTGTTAGTGGTGGCTAGATTGTATTGACGACTAGACTAACTCTTGGTTCTATGGGCCTTCAAATTCGCGCTCTAGAACTTTGATATCCCACAATATTCCGTGCTTTGAATTTATTCACCATGATCTGGAAAGTGCTTCACTATAAAGTGACAGAGTTCGATAATTTGAGGCTTGTAGAACTCGGCTGTTTCAAGCACTTTTATGTCTTGCTGAGCGAGCCAATCTGGATGTCTACCGAAGCGATCTTCTTCGTCCATGGGCAACTCAGCGCAGTCTGAACGTACAGCCCAGAGAAAATCGAAGGGTTTTTCATCCTCGATATCTAGTTCGTATGCGACGCTATACAAAGCGCAGGCGCCATGCAGAAGGCTGCGTTCGCCAGTCAATATTTCTTTCGCAAGCATAGAAAGCGCAAGCTTGAGGGCTGCGGGTCTAATGTCGCTTTCTGATTCGCTCAATGATTTATCTCAAGATTGATTTGGCTGTAAACTCTATCATCGACCCACAAGATATTCAGCGTCAGGAAGAGTTTCTAAAACAGCCTTCGATAGTTCGACTGGATCGAATTTGCAATGTCTCGTCTTTTCTGGTTGTTCATCGCCGCGAATGCTTGGCTGCAGTGAGCAGTTGTTGTCGGTTTCAATTATTTGTATGGTTTTGAGGCCTCGTCTTAAAGTTGACTCAGTTTTAACTCCAGCAGCCTCTAGAAGTGGCGTCAAAACAAAAGGCCATTGAGCTTTGCTGGGATGTTTAATTCCCGCGACTGAATGCTGAAAGGTGTCGACGATCAAATTGCCTAGCTGGGGGTCGAGGAGTGTTGATTTCGCTACAGGCCCATAGCTAACCCACACACCAAACCCTTCTGTCTTTCCCATCGCCTGGATAAAAACTTTCGAGCTGCGCAAGTAGATGAAGACCATTCTCACTTTCTTCCCTTCTCCCCCAATTGCATCGCTAGTTGCTCCCTTAGGCTTGTTCCCAACTTGCTATTTACTCATAGTGAAAAAGGGGATTAGATAACAAAAGGGAACCGATCTTTTTGTCTTGTTCCCAGCTTGATTCGCTCAAGTATTTTGTTTGAATCCAATTGATTGCCTCTGCTTTGTGGCCGGTCGTAGCGAGCACAATTGGTTGAAAGCGATATTGAACTGTTCCGGGGCCAGTGCCGGTCAAGATCATGTCGGCAAGAGTGGATAAGTTAGCCATTGACAGGGCGCGAGTTAGTCCCTTTTGAGAAAGAGTCTTAACGAAGATTTTGACTAGTAGAGGAATGTCTTCAGGTGATTCGATGTATTCGTCAAGAGGGGTGCCTGGTTCTGCGATGTTGATAAAGTTCTCCGCCCAGAGAGGCCAATGCTTGAGGTCGCGGCCCATTGAGGCAGCTGTTTCTTTGTCTAAACAATTCAAAAGTTCTGTGTGCCGAAGCCCTATAACAAACTGGCAAGTGAACCCCTGGCCAACTTTGTCGACCAGTACCGTTGTACTCAAAATGAAGTTGTTTTCGTGTGGCTTTTCCACAGTGCCCTGGCGACTTTTGCCAATCGGCTTAAAGCCAAGTCTGCCTAGCTCTTGTTCGAATTGCTGGAAGAGTCTTTCTTTGAGAGTTGTATAAGGCAGCATCGCCATTTCCTGTTTATTGACTGTTTGGTTTCTTGCTCCGTCAGCGTAGCATCACGATAGCCGCTAACAGCTGGCGGTCTTATGATAGCTAAAATTGAGTAGAGATATCGGTCGTGAATTATCGAGTTCGAATAGCGAAATACATCCTAACTGTATCTATACTCGTGGTTGTGTTTGCCATTGGAGCTGGAGTATGCGTTCAAGGGCGAATAAAACAGCTATCTCTGTTTGCGCAGAGCTATCCGCTAATACGTAAGCCGAGTTCGTCCGAGTTTGTCGCCTTAGGCTCAAAGCGCTCTGTTGATGCTAGAAAGGTACTATCAAAACTCGGGCGGCCTGACGCACAAACCCGAACGATTAACCATTGGAGAAGTTCGGTTTCTGAATCTATAGGGCACACATACTCACCTCCAGTCTGGCAATGGTGGGCCTATCAAGTCGGGGGCGGCTACTCTTTTTCATCTGTCGCCGATGCTGCCTTGGCGCTGTTCGATCCCCCTGCGGAACAGTGGTGGTATTTCGATCATAGTGACAAGGATGCGCATAGCGCGAATTGGCTGCTGGTAAGCGTTGGCGGAAACATTATTGATCGCGGTTCAGAATTGATTTCTAAAAGTGATTATCCAGACTGGAAACAGTTCTTGGAATAGTGTACAGATACTGGTAGTTCCGGGTCAGGTTGAGGAAATAGGCATGGCGGCAACCAAAATCCAAAAGCGAGTTGGCAAGGCTCAGGCCCGGGATGAGCTTTCGGCGCTCATTGAAGCCGTCAGTACTGGCGCAGGCGCTGTAGAAATCACCGATTGCGGCAAGGTTGTTGCTGTTCTAGTCAGTGAAAAAGAGTATGAATGGCTTTGTGATTGTGTTCAGAACGCCGCTATACCCAAGAGAGACGCATGCGGCGTTATTTCGCTGAGCGACGATAACGCCCTAGGCAACGCAGCGAGGCAACTGGTAGCAGACTTCGATGCGTCTATAGCTAAGACTGCGAGTGAGATGTGAGCGAAAAATTTCTTGTAACCGACACTAACCCGCTGAATTGCGGTGAAGCAAATCGCGAGAGTCGGTAACATTGGATGTCTCTAGTTGACAGCTACATTTGGCAGTGCTGCTTGGAGCTTGTCGCGAAGCGCTCTTCTTGTTGTTGTCGTGGAAAATGTTAGCTTTTTTAGGCCTTTGATTTGTTGCAGAACAGGAATCCAACTCTCGTCGGCGCCGCAATCAGTGACATAGAGTTCCTCTAGGCCTTTCAGCTGTGCTAGTTGGTAAATTTTTTGTTTTGTAATATTGCTGTTGCTGATATCGAGCGTGCGCAATGCCTCAAAACTTGAAATTATTTTGAAGTCTTGGTAGGTTAGGTTACAGTCAGCCAAATTCAGTATCTTCAGGTATTTGCATGACTTGAGTTTTGGCAAAATCGCAGACGGCTCTTTGCCTGCACGGAAGCTAAATACTCTCAATTCCGACCAGCAGGGAGCCTGGGCCAGAGCGTTGCCAGTTAGGGCTGTGTGATCTGCGGCAAACAGCCAGAGAATTTTGACTTGGTTCAGCGCAGCAATACATTTATTTGTTATTTGAGAATGGCCGCTAATAGTTACTTCGGAGACACCAGGAATGGCAGCGCAGACCTGCAATAGTGCATCGCTATCGTCAGGAGATTTCAGAAGCAAACCTTTGAAGTCACCGTCTCTAAAACGTTTTAGATACTGCGGATACTTAGCTACTATTTTTGCAGGGGAGAAGACGCGAAAGTCTTTATCACCAGCCTCTATGCGGCCTGAGGCGTTCAGTGTCGATCCATAGGGGAATTTATTCGAATTCCCATAGATCGAAATATGGCCTATGAGAACGTCAGTGGGAAAATCGAAAGTTCTTACCAGCCTGCCTTTAACAGTTTTCACAGTGCTGTACGGAGTCAGTTCATTTCTCGAATCACCTGGTGCTTCAAGTAATGATGATGCTTCGTCGTCTTCTTCGGGCTTGCTGTTCTTGAATGTACTTTCGATCGGGTATTTTGCTGGTGGGTCTAGCTGAGCATGTACCTGGCTCTGTTGCGATTTAACGCTATCTCTTCGCGTCAGAACGAGTGCGAGCGTACTAGCTGCTAGGCACGTCAATATCACTAATGCGATTATCGCTGTTCGCAGTGGCATCAGATACTGTTCTTGGAAGCTTGAATTAGTAGACGAATCCCTAGACGTATCCCTAGACGTATCTGCTGTCCTGGCCGATTCTGGCTGTTCTTCGTTCCTGGTTCTGGCGCTTTTCTCTTTAGAAAATGCATACGAATAAGCTGTGAGATCTTTTCCTTCTTTAATTCGAGTCAGGTCTATGGCTAGTTCTTTCGCTGATTGATAGCGCTCTTGCGGCAGCTTAGCTAAGCATTTGCCTAACACCAGATCAAGCGATGGTGGATACTGAGCATCTGGCACAACATCAGAGATGAGCGGCGGCTTTTGCTCTTGGTGCATCAGTACAGTTTCAATAGCGGTGTTTGCTTCGTAGGGTACGTAGCCTGTTAGAGTTTCAAATAGAGTGCAGCCGATTGAGTAGATATCAGAGCGCGCATCGACTGTGCCTCCAGCGCATTGCTCTGGGCTCATGTAAAAAGGGCTGCCAAATATCTCACCGGCCGATGTTAAATGCTGCATTTTTCTGGCATCAGAGCCGATAAACTTTGAAATACCAAAGTCTAATACTTTTACTGCAGTGATACCGTTTGTAGTGCACAGCATGATATTGCCTGGCTTGATATCACGGTGAATAATATTGTTGCGGTGTGCATAAGCCAGGCCGTCTAGCACTTCTAGAAACGTTTCAAGTGCGGGCCCAAGTTGTAGCGCTCCACGTGCTGCCAAAATCTCTTCTAGGGAGCTTCCGTCTAAGTAGTCCATTGAATAAAATGGCACAGTCTTGGCGTGGATTCCCAGGTCATATACTTTTACAAATATTGGATGATTGAGCGAGGCAATTGTCTTTGCTTCAGACTGAAAGCGTAGCCAGTTTTGCTCGTTAACCAGATTCGGAGATAGTACTTTTAAGGCAAATTGACGATTCAATGCGGTATGTTCAGCCAGGTAAACCACTCCCATTCCGCCCATGCCGATCATAGAAACAATTTTGAAGGCGCCGCCAACTATTGATTCTGGTTTAAATATCTCAAGATTTTCGGAAGACAATTCACCGCTTCTAAGGCTCTCGGTGAATTGTTTGCGTTGAGCCACCCGGGTAGCCGTCAGTGTGCGAGTGGCAGTCGAATTGGCTTTGATGTTTTTGGCATCGGCACCAGCTGCAATTGGTCCGAGGCAGGTGCAGCGCAGCTCTTTAAAGAGAAATGATGTAAAAGAGCCGACTCTGTTGCTTTCTGGTCTCGATTTGCCACAGTTGCTACAAATAGAGAGAGCCGGTTGCGATGGCTTTATTCGTTGATTATTTGGCTTAACCGCTGAACACTGGCAGTAATTGTGCTGAAAGAAAAATGAAGTCAGCGAACCAGCTCTAGAGTTGGTCTTTGACTTGCCGCAGGTTTTGCAGAGCGGGTTGACCATCTTCGTCTTCTTCTTCTTTTACTGCGTCCACAAAATTAGTTGCTTTACTTTGCCGTAGTTATTCTAGCCACAGTTTGCACGCTGGTCACTAGCATTGCCATTTGAGGCTGTGGGCGAAGATTGGCTGGTCTTAGTGCCAAAATAGAATTCTTAGAAGCCACATGATGCCCCGGTGCATGTATATATAAACATGGAAGCCTAACCATTGGCCGAGTCTGTCATTTGCACACCAGTAAGTGAATAGAAGGGTGAAACCAATGACGAGGAAGTAGCCACGGTTTGGGCCAAGTGCCTCTTGCACAATGCTGATGGCTGATTGAGTACATTTTTGTAGCTTCGATTCAGTCATCTGCTATGTTCGCTCCATCAGCGTCTTCTTTATTCTGCCCAGAAAACTTTGTCAGCCTACTCAACGCAATGATTGATGTATTCTTCCTTGCGAAACAGTAGCTTGGGTTCGGAAAACTGCTCGGGCCATAGTTCTAGAAGATAGTAGTCTAAGGCACAGTCCTGATAGGTCATGTTGGCAGAGTGAACCCGAACTCTCACTTGGTCAGCGTAGACGTCCAGTTTTGGAGCCTTAAGCAATTCATCGGTTGTACCCATTATCGATATTGTTTGTGATGGGCATTCAACTGAGCCTTCTGAAACTAAGTCCCAGCCGAGAGTCTCTACTTCGAGCGGTCGGTTACTATGCACGACAACTGAAACCTTCAATGTCCTATCTGTTGCGGTGTAGAAACGAAGAACGTTCCTGTTGGCATTGTCCATCATTAGCTCAAAGTTGAAGTCGAAGGCGTCTTCGTATTCGTTGTTGAATAGCAAAGTGTCGCCCAGATAAATCATGTGATAGTCTGCGAAGATTCGAAAATCCCCAGAGTTTAAAATCGCGTTATCGGTTGTGCTTTTTTCTGCAGTTTCGTTACCATCTGCAAGCAATAAGCCAGTCTTGTAGTCGATTTTGACTACGCTGTCGTATTGCCGCTTCTCTCTGTTCCATTGGCCATGTCCGCAGATAAAATCGCCACAGAACTTTACTATGGCCAACTTACTTTCAAGAATTTCAGCTTTGTGCCACAGCAGTCCGTCGCTGTTAATTAGGAGCATCTCTTTTTCTCCGACAATTAGGGTCGCCTTGAGATGTTCTTGGATGATTATTTGCTCCACTGCTTGAATAGGAAGCAATTTGAATGAGTTTTGGTCGGCAGCCGTGCCATAAAAACACTCTCCAGCTGTCGCTATCAGCATGTGATCAGAATTCGGGCATGAAATCCAGCATTCGGTGTAAATTGATTTTTCAGGTGCTTTAAAGCAGCCAATCCAGGGGGTGTGGCCGTTCGCTTGAATGCGCAGGACAAGACCATTGAAGTCGATATCTGATAATGGACGGCCTAGAGTAACGACCTCCGACTCTGCTATTTCATAAACAGGCAAGTTGGAATAGTCTTGCTCGCTCTTTTTGTAAAGGCGCTCAGCGGTGTAAGAAGTTTTAAAAGCCAGAACGAATTCTCCGTTTGCGAGGTTGTCTAGAATAGCTCACTTATGGTATCCCGAGTGGCGTTATGCCAAGATCGCTAAAGCCTTGTGGTGAATCATAAACGATTTTGTAGTTGCCATCAGGGATAGTTCCGAGATTCACGAATGTAGGGCACTTTGATACCGGCCAACGACATCAGCCGTGGCTCGATTGACTCGAAGCCCCAGCCTTGTGAGCGGTCAAGCTTCTTGAAGCGTTTTCCGTCGTTAATCTCGATGAGCCAGACATCACCGTCGTCAACTTCCGAGGCGCGTTCATCATTCTCTGGTTCAGTCCAGACGCCGAGTTCAGTGAGCTTATTGAAGACTTCGCTCGTCTTGGCTGTGTCGGCGGTTGAGCTGACTTTTTTAACGATGGGGAACGGAGCTTCACTGCTCGTTCTTTTTCTGCTCCACTCTGTGTATGTGATGTGCGCGACTTTGGGCTCTTGAGTAAGTGTGTATTCACTGCAGTTTCTAAAAGAACGAATGATGATTAGGTGCAGGCTTGTTCTATCCGGATTTGTTTCCTGTGAAGCAATCGAATGGGTATTTAAAGAGCCCATGACCTCCGGCCAGAATAATTCAGTCACCGTTTCTTGTTGTGTCGGCTTAGTTTCCTCACCGGCGCACGGCCTTGCCGTCGTAAGGCAAATCGCGAGAGTCAGAATCAGTGGAAGTTTTTGCATTTGCTCTCACAAATAATTGCCTGGCCACCAATAGGCCCATTTGTGCGGGGACTAATCAATCTTACCCAATTGCACATGCGATTGCAGTGCAGTTTGTTCAATTGCGGCTACTGCGTTTGGCACGGCGGAAAATTCATCAAATGGGTGGAAAAAGCATCATTTTTTTGCATTCTGGTGGAAAACACATCATATTTTGGGCTTTTGGTGGAAAAGGCGTTGCATTTCGTGGTCGCGGTGGAAAGCACAGCACTCGGCCAAAATACGAAAATTCACTTGGCATGGTGCGTGTGTCCGGTGTGCGGATGTTTAGTGGTTTGGTGGCGTGCTGCCGCTGCGCCGCTGGACGAATTACTGACTGCAGATGTGGTTGAGGAATCAGTCAATTCGTTTATGAATGCTGGCTTGGGGCCTTGGTTCTCTATGAAGTAAATGTAGTTCAATCTTACTTCCCAGCAATTTCAATTGGCGAGGCACCACACAATTTTGCAATGGTTGATCTGTTGCTCGCGGCTGTATCCGAGAAGTCAATTATTCTGGTTGACGTTTGGAGCACAATTGAAGGTCTTCTCCAAAGCTCCATTGACTAGTTTATAAGATGCAACTATCTCGTAGTGTGCGTCTTGAAAGTCGAACATCTCAATCGAAGGAATAGTGTTGAAGTCCCAGCCCTTTTTGAAAAAGTCTCGTAGCCAACGTATTTCTTTGTTGAAAATATCTCTCTTTTTGAAGACCCAACGTGAATTCAGCTCAAAACAGGCCAGTGGTTTAGCTAGCTTGAATACGTCAGCGATTGTAGCCTCCACAACCGCGCTCTCGCTAGCATGCAGCTCTTTGGCAACGGCAATTGTTAGGCGTTGATTAGCGATACCGTGTGCAGCACCTGTAATGTCAGTGTCCTGATCGAGCCCTACGAAAACATCTGGGGGTTGTGCTTCATTCTCGCACTTCTGCTCTGACGGGCACCACAGCTCAAGAAAGCTAAAGGAAAGGTCGTCGCTAAAGTCTTCTGTAAGCGGTGAATGATGTGTCCACTTTTCCATGTTCTTCTTTGTCCAGGCCATGGGTCTGGCGTTGATTGTGATACCAGACTGGCGACTTTGGAAGATATGGATAGACTTATTGCCCCGGGTTTTAGTGAGCAGTGGGTCGATAATCTCGTAGAACTGCATCCAGTTCTGCCATTCCCAGAGATGTTCTCCATTTGTTGGTATGAAAATAATCCAGACTTTGTAGTATCTTCTTTTCACAAAAACCTTTCTTGGTCGAGTCGCACATCTAAAGTATCATCACCGGAGCCTTGCTGAATACTATTGATTTATCCCGAAGCCGCTACAAATATGTTTAATCGCGCGATGTCCTTGCTTCAAGAGGGCAACGTCAATGATGCTAGGCAGTATCTGTCACTGTCGCTACAGTATGAACCCAGGGCGAAAACCTATTTTGAACTTGGAAAGCTTTCGCTGGACGATGGCATCTACTGGATGTCAGCGGAACAGATCGAAGCTGGTCTCTTGCTTTGTACTGATTCGACTGATTGCGATCTAGCAGAATTGGCGAATAATTTTTATGAGTTGAAGGCAAGATTGCAGCCGTTTCTTGTTGAAGAAGCTAGGCGGGTTCAGGCAGAGAAGGAGTTCGACGAGAAGATGGAGCACCTGGTGATTGCTGGTGCCGCTGAGCAAGCGCTCTGTCTTGCCGGATTATCCGAGCAATCCGCAATACTGTTGCCTCTTGCAGAGCGCGCTACGCGTCTTAAATTGACAAATTCGTGTTCCACCACTGCAATGGGGTCACGACTCGGTGGCATTCCATTGGCCCCGCCAGGTTTTGATTGGCCCTTGGCAGATTCTGGTGCACCACTTTCATTTCTCTGTCAATTAGATCTAGCGTCTCTTCAAGCCTTTCACGCTGGTTCGTTGTTACCTGCGAATGGACTTCTATCTTTCTTTTACGATGATGATGGATGGCCTGGTGGCAGTGAGCCCGGCATTTACTCGGGGTGGAAAGTATTTTTCTTTCCAGAAGTCGTAGATCTATGTGAACCTAAAGTGCCGCGGCACTATCCTCGTTATCGTGAGTTTGAGCCGTTTGAGGTAGCTTTTAATGATGAATTGACGTTTCCTTCGCGCGAATCAATGGACCTTGAGAATTTGGATATGACGGAATCAGAATTGGAAAAATACTGGCTTTTCTGTGACCACTGGCATCAAACTAAAAGGCCTGTTCATCATCTTTTCGGCCATGCTCAGGTGATCCAATCTGATTGGCGCACTGAAAGTCTGTATCTAATGTCTGAAGTCGACAAAGAGAGAATTCTGGCTGCTGCTCCCAGCTGGAGACTTCTTCTGCAACTCGACAGTGCTGATAAGGCGAAGTTGGAGTGGGGCGATGTTGGTCGATTGTATTTCTTAATTGACCAGGCGAGCTTGGAGGTCGGCGACTTTAGTAAAGTCTGGGTATCCATGCAGTGCTACTAGTAACTTGTGGTTAAGCCGCTCTTTTCCGTCCATTCAGTCGTCTTGCTTGTTTCTCTTTGACAACTTGCCCTGGATCGTTTAAAGTGATTAAAGTGTACATTTTGTACAAAGTTCTTAATGTGATCATTTCGGGGCCGAAGGTATGAAAACTGTTACTGCCACTGAGCTAAAGACGAAAACCGGTGAGACTCTAGACGCGGCTCAAAGAGAGCCTGTGGCGATAGAGAAGAACGGCCGTCCAATTGCAGTGATAGTGCCGCAAGCAGATTATGAGCGTCTCATGCGTATAGAGAATGACTATTGGTTGGCTCGTGTTGAGGCGGCAGAGAAGAGTGGCTATGTCGGCACCGAGGCAACGTCGAATTTTTTCAAAGAGATGCTGAAAGGTAATGCTCAAGCCTGATCTAACTAATGATGCTATGCGTTTCCTCAAGAAGCGAGATAGCAAGCAGTTCTTGCAGATCTTGGAAGCGATAACCAATCTTTGTGCTGAAGCGCGCCCGCATGATTCGATTGCCATGGGTAATGGTAAGCATTTTAGAAAAGATGTTGGCGAGTTTCGAGTGATTTATCGTTTTGATGAGACGACTTTGTTTATTACAGTCGTTGGAAACCGCAATGATAGCGCTGCTTGTCAAGAATTCGATCGCAAAAAATGAATTCGCAGCTCATGGTGATCTCGGTTTCCTCTTTCGCTAAAACGGGCAGGAAGGCTGAGTAGGGCAGAGAGGGCGGCGATGAAGCGGCAACTCGAAATAGTGTTGGTTTCTACTTTGTCGGCTGGCGCGATTGGCTTGTTTTACCTTGGTTGGGCGGCTCAACAATCGCTCACTCAAATGTTGGCTACTCAGATTGACTGGCCGAAACGCATGCATGTTATTGGCAATCTTCACGATGCCATGGCCAATGCCGAGAAGGGAAATGATGCTGTTGCTGCTGAGAAGGCTCTTAAGCACTTAGATGCAGCTGCCGCCGAGATCAAGGCCGACAAGAGCAAGGTAGATGTAGACGCTGCCTTCAATTCTGCTCGCGCCTTGCTGGAACCTCGTCCTTCTGACCCCGCTAAGTACAAAGAAGTTGTTTCTGCTCTGGCAGGCATCGAAAAATCTATCTTTGAGCACGATGCAGATTACATGAAAGAGCGCAGGAAGAGGCTTGGCGGTGATGCTGTCAACCGCTCTTGGTTTATTATTTTTGTGGGTTTTGAAACACTATTCTGCTTGGGCTTGTCCGTTTATTGTTTGGGTGAGCGTAGCAAGCAGCAGCAGCTATTGGCAGCGGTCAATGCCCAGCTTGAAGAGGCGAATAAAGCTCTTGATTCGCTATCGCAGACCGATCCGTTGACAGCGCTGTTAAATCGTCGCGGACTGCAGAATGCCTTGATTGCGGAGCGGTCGCGAGCAAACCGCAATAAAAGGCCGGCCGTGGTCGTGCTCATCGATTGCGATGATTTTAAGCAAATTAACGAGAGCTTTGGTCACACTGGTGGCGATGAGGTGCTCCGAGTATTAGCTGCGCGAATCAAGGATGTTATGCGCACAACTGACCATAGCAGTAGGGTTGGTGGAGACGAATTTGTCATTCTCTGCCCAGAGACCGACTTAACGGTGGCTAAGCCTTTGCTAGAGCGCTTGTTGGCTGCTATTAGCACTGAGCCAATAAAGATCAAAGATAGAGAGGCTATGGTCACTGTCAGTATTGGTGCTGCTGAGCTGCCTGGTGAACAGTGTACTGTCGATGATATTTTGGCTCTTACTCGCGAATCGCTGGCGGCAAGCAAAAAGAGCGGCAAGAACGCCGTTAATTTTTCGGGGTGAATCTCTGCTTTCGCGATTGCAAAAAACTGTCAGTTTTTCTTGAGAAAATCTGATAGTTTTGAATTCTGTAAAAGACAGTAGTCATGCCATTCTATCGCTCAGTCTTTTATGTACTACATCAAGTCGTATTCGCTCCGCCAAAAAAATACATCGAGAGCAATGCAAAAAACAATGAATGAGATAAAAGAAAAAGGAGACCACCTGATGTTTTTACACACCAGGTGGCTCCCCGAGATTTAGTTGGCTTTCAGCTAATCAGCTTTCAGCTCAATCTGTTCAACCCGTCGCCTTAGCGCCGCTTGCCGAAAATCGCTTCGAGGAAGCGCAGCAGGTAGAGCAAGAAGTTGATGAAGTTGAGGTAGCTCTGCATCGTCACCATGATGGCGCTTTCCCAGGTGTTCGGTGCATCCTTCGCGCGGAAGAAGTCGAACAGGAAGAAGCCCGCAAACACGGCCATGCCGATCAAAGAGTAAACGATGTTCACTCCCTGGCTGAAGGGCACGAAGATGCCGACGATGCCGGCGACGATCAGGCCGAGCAGCGCGAACATCAACCAGCGGCCGAGGCTGCTGAAGTTGAAGCCGCTGAAAATGCCGATGGCGCCGCAAGTTGCCATGACGCCGCCGGTGCCGAGATAGGCCAAGAAGACCGTTTCCCAGCCGAGAACGTGGGCGTAGTGGTTGATGGTCGGGCCGATGAAGAGACCCGAAATGAAGGTCCATACGACCAGGGCGGTGATACCAGCGGTGGTGGAAGCCTTCGCTGCAAACGGCACTGCGAAAGCGCCGATGAGGAAGAGAATGCCAAGGCCGATCATGGCCCCCAGAGAGGTGATGCCCGCGCCGGCGTAGGTGCCGAAAGCGGAGATGATGAAGCTCAGAGAGAGCAGAAGCGAGACCTTCGAAAAGAGTCCCGATTTGCTCATGTCAACGGTTGTGGTGCCCATAAGTTTGTGTACCTCGAAGAGATTTTGAGATTTGCTTGTTACTGGAGAGCAGGCTTAGACGACGGCGGGAGCACAGGCAGGAGTGCAGGTGCAGTCGCCGTAGTCGGCATGGCCCAGCGGAAATTCGCTGCCGTCGTCTTCGACGATGAACAGCTCTGCCTTGCCGCAGGTCTTGGGGTGCACGACATCGATGTTGTGCGGTCCCGGCTGGAGGGTCTGGTCGAAGACTTCCTTGCCGTTGTAGCGAACGCGAAGCCGCATGGGCTCCTTGGGGTCGATTTCAATGCGCATTTTGTGGCGCCTTTCAGGTTTGTTTTCAGGCCGTGTTTTTTCGGCCTGAGTTGTTTCTAGGTCCGTGAAGAAGGGTTACTTCTTCGGCGGAGTCTTCATCTTCATCGGCAGCCAGGTGCGACCTTTGGTCGGCACCTCACCGGTGATGGTGGCAGCAGCGAAGGCGATTGCGAAGACTGTGAAGCCCGCAAGCAACGCGCTGTTGACAGAAAGGCTGGCGGCAAAAATGAGGCCGCCGATGATGCCGACGATCTTGAGCGAAGCCGCAGCAGACAGCCAGAAGGCTGTGTACTGCAGAAGCCGTCCGACCTGCATCAGGCCGAAGAGCGCCCGCAAGCCGATGGTCAGGCCCACGCCGCCAATCAGCGCTCCTGCCGAGACAAGAGCCGCTGCCAGAGCGGTGGGGAGGATGTCGCCGGCGCTGACACCCAGTCCGAAGACGCAGGTGACGGCCGCAGCGGCGAGGAAGTAGAAGAACATCTTCCAGAGATGTTGCATCTGCATGAAGAACATCTGAAGCATTTGGTTCATGATAGTTTTCCGTAGATTACTTGGTCCGATTGCCCCGAGCGCCGCGCTTGGTCTTGCAGGGGGCGCATTCGGGAGCCGCAGGAAGTGAACGAATGGCCTGGTCGCGCTGGCGAATCAGGCGGTTGATGGCGCGCTGTTCGGCTTCCCGCCAGTTGTTCACGTTGAAGTGCGTGAAGCCGGTGTTCTCGGGGAACTTGTCAGTGGCCTTGGGCAGTGAGGCTTCGAGGGGCAGGTAGATCAGGTTGGTCTTCTTCAGACAGATGCCGTCCGAGCGAACCGAATTGCCGATGAAAGCCGAGTACTGCGGGTCGATGTTGAGGTCGTGCATGGCCTCTTCCACGAGTTCGTCCTTGGCTTCCTGCAGCGTGATGATGCGGTAGTCGAAGAGCTTGTCGAGGCCGGCCTGGCGGATCTTGTATTCCTGCACTTCGTAGTCACCGACGGTGACAGCGATGAGCATGAAGCGATCGTGGGCGCGGTTGAGCACTTCCATGCAGTGCGGGAAGAGCTTGGGCTTGCGAAAGTACGGTGCGCTGCCGATGCCCTTGAGAATCGAACGAACGTTCTCCATGTCTTCCGGCGGAACAGTGACGGCGTGATTGCCGGCCAGCATTTCGTAGGTTTCCATCAGAGCTTCAGGGAAGCGTTCACGCTCGAAGCCACGGTGCGGCATGCTGCCACTGTAGACCTTGCGCAGGGTTTCACGAGCGACGTCCTTGGTGACACCGATGAAGCTCATGAAAGTGGCGAATTCTTCAACGGCTTCGTCGAAGTAGGGCTGACAGACGACGGTGGTGCCGTCCATGTCGATCAGAAGTGCTGCGATCTTGCCGTTGGGTGTGCACAGGTTGCGTTCACCGACAATGCAGTTGGAGCTTGAGTTAGCGGTCATATAGATACCTCCTAGGTTGTTCAGCGGAAGTCATCAGGAGCTTCTGCGCTGGTTTCGGTTAAATGTGATTTCGCTATGAAGCTGAGTGGAAAGCAGCACTTCCTGAGCTGGCTTGTGGCCGGCTTTGTGACGAGGAGGTGGTGATTTGCTTTGAGTCTTCGAGCGGCTTGTTGGTGTTGTTTATAAGAAAGGGAATTGGTAGTTACACTTCTTCCTAATGGATCAGTAATAGGCAAAGAAAGTGGTTCTTGAGTCAGAGAGCTATAAGTGAGAGGTGTTTTAAGTTGTCAACACAGATCTTTGTCTCTGCCATAGCTGGCGAACCTCTTGGCAACTTGATTCTGCTCAATTGTTTTGTGTTCTTTTGCATTTTGTATATGAGATTTGTTTGAGAATGGCCGAAGTTGTTATATAATTGCTGACTGAAAGTCGCAGCTATACAGGGTTCCAATGCTGTTTAACGGTTCAAATGAAAGACCGGTTAGCAAAGCTATGAAAGGCTCTGTGGCTTTTTCACTGCTTTTTCAACTGTTCTCTGCCGTTAGTGTTAGTGCCGATCCTGGCTATTCGCAACACTCTGCCGATTTTGACCCGTTTGCCGAACATGCTTCTGTTGTGGCTGGTTCGACCCAGACAGGTAGCTCGACTGTCAGTGCACCTCTTGCCCATGCTGTTGGGTCTTATGGTCAAAGCTCGCTAGTGAGAGTGGCTCCACCGGCCGGCGCTGTTACTTTGCGGCCGACCAATTTGCCTCTATCGACTTTGCATACTGTTGTTCCGGCCAGCAGAAGCGCATCTGCTGCCCCATTTTCAACTGTTGTCACAAACGGCACTGTCACTCCTAGTGCTCCGCTGGCAGCTGGTGGATTTGTAAAACCTTCGGCTCCTGTTAAAGCCTCAATTAGTCGCTATCAAGCTAAAAATAGACGACCACAATGCCACGGTGATGCCGTTCTTCCGATGATGGTGCATATGGCCATGCGCCCAGAGTTAATCGAAGCAAAATATTTACGCACGATACTTGGTGCTCCCGATAATAAGGGTACATCTGGCTTTGGGATGAGTAGTTTGAATTGGCGGGCTAAGCAAATTGGTGCTCCAAGTTATGCTCTACAAAATGGCACTGCCAGTTTTGCCAACAAGCAAACCATTGCGGTAGCTCATCCTTTGGCGACGTCCAAAACTTTTGTCGCTCTCTTTCCCCATTCGGGCATGCAGCTCAAGCATGTTAAAAAGCAGCTAGGCGAGCCAACACGTCAGTATTTTGATGACAATGCCCAACCAGTTGAATGCTACCAGCTTTCGCCCAATGCCTTGCTAACTTTTACTGAGCCAGCTAATTGCTTTGATGTGACACAAATGGCTGTTGTTTATAATGGACCGCCAACGCCCGTTCCCTCGCCACAAGACTATGCTGTGGCCAATCAATATCGTTTGTCTGTTGCTCGACAACACTTAGCTTCTGGTAACACAATTCGTTGCGCTGAGTTGCTTAACGAACATCTACAAGACAATCCGCTAGATGCTGGAGCACACTTAATATTGGCCAAGACCATGAAGCATTATGGTGACATTAATGGAGCCATTGATGAGTACAAAAATGCCTTAACTTTGGCTCGTACTTATCATGTACCTAGTGTGGAGAACGAGGCTTATAGCGCACTCGCTCTGTTCGGGGTGGTTGCGCCGACGCCAGCCTATGCCAATACAAATAATAATTTGACTGCACCAGGAATGGTGGCGGGTAAGAAGATAGCAGGGCGCTCGGCTCATCGGAGTTAGCATCTGACTTTTGCCAATAAGCCCATTCTATCTCTCTCTCTCACTCTCCGTCAGGCTTTTGCTTTAACTATATGACGCAGTTGGCTGAAAAAAACAAAAAAATACAGGCAAGAAGATCAAGAAATAGCTGACGCTAGAGAAGACTTGAGGTCTAATCCAGCATCAGCTATTCCCGATTTCTTGGTTTGCTTTGGTACGCGCCAGCCTACCTTTGGGCTAACTTGCCGAGGGGGCTTACTTGCCTTTCAGCTCGCGAGCCTTGAGAAACATCCAGACGCCCAAAATAAACATGGCCGTGATGACAATGTAGTAACCAGTGCCAACGCGACCGAAAGCATTGAGCTCAGCAACCATGCCGCAGCTGCTGAAAAGCATAAAGCCGACGCCACTCCAGGTGAGCGAGCGGGCAAGGGCTGGTTTGCCTTGGGTGCGGACGTGGCGGTGGTGAAGCAGGGCCACGATAAAACAAGTGAAAGCGCCGAACAGAAGGGCCAGGGTAGCGTATACCGCCACCGCAGAAGCTGTGATTTCCATAATAGTTACCTTTGAGATTGACGGGCAGTGTCTGCCAGTGAAAAATTTCCCCTCAAATTCTAGAAATTCAAATTGGGTCTCGCTTTCCACTCGCAAAATGAGCTGGAAAGGTTTAGGGGTTTAGGCCGGGGTCGAGACTTGGGGTTTTTGAGTTCTATATATGGAGGAAGTATGGGGATGATTCACCCTAGCAAAACCCCTATGGCCGTTCCTAGGGCTTTGCCGAATTTTCTGTTTCAGATAGATAAAAAATGCTTGACAATCGCGTTTGCCATGGTCTAATTAGAGAGTCCACTTAGTAGTAGTGTCCTCATGGCCCCACGCCTTCGAGTGCAGGTTTCTCAATTATGCTTAACGACAGTAGTAACGAACCCAGATTCAAAGTCACAGACCACAGCAATGGTGCGCCTGGCGGTGAGGAAGCTCACGGCAATTTTATTGACTGCATGATGAAGACTATCGAGACAAGTGCCAGTAGCGCCGTCAAAGACCAGGCTGCTGGGGTTGGTCACGGAGTAAGGAATCAGTTGGAAGTTCTCGTTGGCAATGAGGCCAAAGCCCCTGAGAAGGTCGCTGAGGTCAAACAGCCAAAAGGTGATAGCGCCAACCTATCTAATGAAGCCCTTGCCTTCACCATGAACGACGAGGCCAAACGCGCAGCTGCTGGTCGAGGCCAACAAACTCTAGTCTTTGATAACAGCATCTACCCGCCAACAAGCGCCACCGCCGCTGCTGACGCAGACAAATGGTTGGATGAGCGGGTTAACACCAAGAAGGCCGCTTAGAGTTTCAAACTCAAAGGGCCTCAGTGCTTAAATACTTCAGAACGACCCTCAAAGATTTTTGATGGTCGTTTTTAAATGGTCGCACTGATAGGTGCGGCAAATGCTTGGTCTATCGGCGTAAACCGTGCATTCAAAGGCATCGGATAGAAACCGGCAAGGATAGAGCGGAGCAGTTTCCATTTTTATTCGTAAGGCTGGGTAAAACTCTTTGGTTTGCCAGGCTGTTTTGTCGGGAAAGAGCTTACTGCCTTCTTTGTAGTCAATGAAAACTTCTGCGTGGCTGTATTTGCGGCCATCTTTTGCGCTTAAGCGTTTGAGAAAGTCCTTTGGATCGGTGACTGGCCCAATAATAAAATCGCGGTCGGCAACAGTGCAGCAGCCTGCAGCATTGCCTTTGTGGCCACTGCAATTGCGCGTGCAGGTGTAATGCGTCACTAGAGCTGTAATTTCATCCTCAGAAGGCGAGTGGGCTTCTGAGCTCTGTACTTCTGAAGCTTTTACTTCCGGCTCGTCCATAGTCGCCTCTTTGTCAGGTTGAGATTATTCGGATTGCTCGGCTTTGGGCTCAGGCGCATGTTGCTGCTCTGAAATCAGCTTCTCAACATATTGAGAAAGTACTTGGGCTGCCACTTTGTGGCCACCTGAGGCAAAGTGTACCTGATAAAACAGCTGTTCATTGCCTTTGTACTCGCGGAACGGCTGACTTAATTCCACCACGTCAAAGCCTTCTGCTTGGCCTTGTTTGGCCAAAGCTGGTAGTTGTGCCGTGAACACTGGGTCGATATTGCCCATGTCTGGGAAGGTGAGCAGAAGGAAGTGAGCACCACTAGCTTTGGCGGTGTTTTGAATCCGAGTCATAAGAGCTTGTGTCACTTTAAAACTATCCGGTTTTGGATAGTGAGGCTGTTCGGCTTCTTCGGCTGCGCTGAGCTTGTTCGTTCCTGATAATTTCTCAGTGATTTGTGTGTATATGCGGCGCAGCTTCACGTAGAATTTGTCAGTTAAGTTTAGCTGGAAGTTGGTTTGATCAAAGACTCCATAAATGCGGCTGTGGGCCCGCAAATATTCGAGTATAGGATTGCTCTGCAGCTTCGCTTTGTTAGCAAGCAAGACGGTGCGATCAAGTTTGAGTTGATTGTTTTGATCAAGGTAAAAGTAGGGCCTTGGTTCGGCAGTGGCATACTTGGCTGGGTCGACCGAGCTTTCGTCTGAGTCTCCTCGCGAATAGAGAACTACGATTAGGTCTGGCTTGTATTTAACAACATCTTTTTGCAGCAGCAAAAGCTCTTGCGATGTAGAGTAGCCAGAGACTCCGAAATTGATCACTTCCACATGTGGTGGTTTTTTGTTTGGTTGTTTAGATTTAGTCGCCGCCACATTAGCAGCGGTAGCTAAATCTTGATTGATTTGCTTTTCTGCAATCGTGGCCCAGACTTGTTCTAGTGGTACCTGTAGACTCTCTGTGGCGGAATCACCAATGAGCGCAACACGATAAGTGTTGGCAGGCTTTTCAACAGTGCGTTCAACATCGCGCCAGCCCGCTTTTGAAAACGATTCGCGCGAGTAGCCTTCAAGCCGCCAGGTAACTAGCTTTCCGGGGATGTGAATTGAGCCTAGCTCTAGATCGGGTTTCATGAAATTTTGTTCGCCGACACCAGCTATGGTAAAGAAACCTTCGAGTATGAGCACTGCCAGCGGTGCAAAGAGAAGAAGTTCTAAGGCTGTAATAGGCGCAGAGTGGCCGCGCTCAACCTTGGAAGCGGACGGCTTGTCGGCGACGTTGTTGCCGTTGCTGTTGCTGCTGTTGTCTACATCTTCAGTTTTTGTGGTTGGGGCTTCTGGCATTTAACTGGTCCTAAAGAATCAAACTGAAGATTGAGATTGCACTAAAACTGAAAATAGAAGAAGGGAATTAACTGTGAAGGGGCACAACCAGCGATGATCCAGGCGGTGGCGACACATGTCACTAGGCGTAGAGCAATTGATTTATTCCAATAGTTTTGTATTGCTACCACTGGCTTAGATAAGGCGGCGCTTGGGTTCTTGCTTAGTTTGATGCTCTTGTGTCTTATGAAGCTGTACAGGCTGTACAGCGGAAGGGTGACGAATAGTGTAGAAGTAAGATAGGCAGCGGTTACCGCCCCTGGTTGGCTAAGGGTAGAGAAGTTGAATAAGCGCTGATAAAAGACCCCAGCCTCTGCTACGCTGGTTGATCTAAAAACAACGTGGCTAAGTGAAACAAATAAGATTGTGTAGACAATGCCGCTCCAGTGCCAAGTTGCGCTCGGGCGCCAAAGTGTCAAGGTGGCGTTACTCTGACAAAAAGCCGCCCATTTTCTGGCAACTATCAGACCAATGCCGTGTATTCCACCCCAGACCATGAAATGCCAACCAGCACCATGCCAGAGGCCTCCTAATGCCATAGTGATGAACAAATTGCGACAGAGCAACCACTCACCGCCGCGCGATCCACCTAGCGGAATAAAGAGATAGTCACGCAGCCATGTTGAAAGCGATATGTGCCAGCGGCGCCAAAATTCAGTGGGGCTGACCGAGAGGTAGGGTAGGTTGAAGTTCTCTGGAACTTTGTAGCCCAGTAACATTGCTGAGCCCCGACCAATGTCAGTGTAACCAGAGAAATCAAAGAAGACTTGGAAGTAAAAAGCGCTCATGGAGATCCAGGCATCGGAAATGCTAAGAGAGCCAACCTGGCTGTAGCCTAGATTGCAGAGCATGCCGAGGTGATCGCCGAGCACAACTTTTTTGAAGAGGCCTTGGAGAATGAGAAAAATTCCTTCGCGGAATTGTGAGTGTTGAAATGCCGGAGCTTCCAGCATTTGTTTGTAAAAGTCTTGGAAACGCTTGATGGGCCCAGATATTTGTGAAGGAAAGAAGGAGGCAAAAAGAGCAAAATCAATAAAGTTTTTGATTGGCTTGCTGCCACGATGAACATCGACAATGTAGTGAATGAATTCAAAAGTAAAGAAGGAAATCCCTAGTGGCAGGATGATGTTCAATGCTGGCGATGACCAGCTTTCCATGGCAGACACATGCAAGAATTTGCCGCTAATATGCAAGGCCGAGAAGACTGTCTCAAGCAGCAAATTTGCATATTTATAAAAGCATAGGCAGACCAAATTGCTGATGATGCCAAAGATCAGAATGTTCTTGGCCGTGCCAGCTTTGTCTTCACTTTTGTATTTATCAATCAGCCAGCCGAAGCCATAATTGATTAAGGTGAGCATGAACATCAATAGCCCGTACTCAGCTTTCCAGCTCATGTAGAAAAAGTAGCTGGCGGCTAAGAGCAAAATTTTGCGATATTTCGCCGGTGATAGCCAATAAAGAATAAAGACTGCCGGTAAAAATATTAGATAGGAGAAACTGTTAAATAGCATTGCAGGCTTAATTCGGGGCTGATCAACTGGGCGATGATATCACTATTGCCCCACCCGCTGCCTGAAAGCATTTTTCATTGTTTCATTCTTTAATTTCAATGGCTTGATTGGCTCTATTGCTGGGTTTCAAAAAGGGAAGATTTTTTCGAAAAAATCTTCCCTTTTTGGAATTAGACAAAGGAAAGGACTGGTTGGTGATCTTGCCTTTGTTCTTGTCGACGTCCAGAGGGGGTGGGTTGGATATCTCCTGGGGTCTAATTGATGATCGAATTATCACTCAGGAACAATCAAGTAAGAGCTTACGACCGCCTTTTCGTCGACTTCTTTTATACTGCGCCATATCGTAGGGTGAAAGAAAGAGAAAGGGGTTTGAACCCCTTTCTCAAGTTAAAAGCTAACGCTCGAGAACCACAAGCGCCGACCGAGTTACTAGTTCGGCTCTCTCAGGCTAATCGAAAACTCGATCAGCTGTTTGGCCTTGCTGGCGTCGATGCCGAGGAAGGTGTTCATGAAGTGCTTGAGGCCGTCATCGGTTTCGCTCTTGCTGTAGAGGCGAATGGCGGTCATGCCGTCGGCCATGAACTCAAGCGCTTTCTGCTTGCGACCATCGTGACTCAGTGCCATTGCCAGGTTGCCGAAGAGAATGCCGAAGGGCAGGCTTTCGTGGCATACTTCCAGAGCCGCTCGAGCATCGACAGCATCAGCGAAGTATTTTACTGCCTCGCCGTACACTCGGTTTTTGTGCAACAGCAGACCGAGCATGTTGTTGACGCGCACGGCCATGAGATCGTCTGGGGCTTTAGCCATGACGATCAGGGCTCGTTCGAGCACCAGCTGTGCTTGCCGCTCTTCGCCGCTCTTAATCAAGCCAGCTGCTTCGATGACCAGTTTGGTCACGTCCAGATTGACCCGGCGCTTGGGTGCGGCAGCTTCTTTCTGCAGAGCAGTTGGTTCCGTTGGTTCCGCCTCTTTGGGCAGCTTGGTGCCATCGAGCTTCTGCACCGGCCCGTTACCCGCACGATCGAAGCAAATTTCTTTGCCATCTTCGCACGAGACAAGCAGCTCGTCACCCGCACCAATCACTCCGGTTTCCACCGCCACCGACACTGGGTCGGTGAGGCGACGGGGCACCACGCGCTTGAGGTCGGCGACATCCCCGCGATCGTTGAGGCAGAGTTCGAGCAAACGCTTGCGCGCCGACTCTTCTACCACGATGGTGAAGGCAGAGTCGCCATAGGCTGCATCCACACGCTTCTGCACCTTCTTGATGTGCAGGCCGAGTACGTTGTTGACGTCATCGCGGGTGAGCTTGCCGTAGACGCAGACTTCGTCGAAGCGGTTGATCACTTCGATGGGGTAGCGACGCGTGATGATGCCATCCAGCTCGCTAGCAGTGTCGACGGTGTTGGTAACGAAGCCAATGCTGTGGTTCTGCTTCTGCGCGATTTCTGACATGCCCAGGTTGCAGGGCATGAGGAAGATGCAGTCGCTGAAGTCGACTTCCTGGTTGTTGCCCATGCGCTCTTTGGCGGCGCTGTAGATGGCCAGAATGAACTGTTCGAACTCGTCGCCGGCCTTCTCGAACTCGTCGAGCAAGACAATCGTGTAGGGCGTCTTAGAGCCCTTCCGCGAGGCCGTCAGGTTCTGGGCCGAGAGCAGGGCAGAGGCGTCGAACTTGTCTTTGTTGGCCGCCAACTCTTCGTCGGTGGGTGGCTTCTGATAGCCAACCCAGCCGGGTCCGGTGCCGAGCAAGCGCGAGATGTCGCCCTTGTTCTTGTAGTTGGCACAGTTGATGCGAATGAAGGCCTCGGGGTTGCCGTGGTAGTAATCGGCGAGCACGCAGGCGGTTTCGGTTTTGCCGGTGTGCGAATCGCCAGGCATCAGGGCCTTGTAGATTGGCCGGGTGCGGTCGCGGAAGGGGTTCTTGGCGGCGCGGTGGATGCGCAGCAGCATCTCTTTGGCAGCGGGCTGGCCGAAGAGATTGCTGTTGATGAAGGCGAGGAAGGCGCGGTCGTCTTCGCTGGGGGTGACCAGGTCAAGGCGAGTGCGCGGGCTTTCTGTGATGGTACCGGCGGTGGTGTTGGTGATGCTATCGGCGGTGCGAATGGCATCGGCAATTCTGTTGACAATCGTGTTCATAATACACCTCTAAACTTTCGGCGGAGCTAGGCTCGGCCTTTGGTTGAAGTTGTTGATAAGAAGGCGGCAGAGCTGGCGAAACAAATCGCGCCGGCGATGCCGAAGCTTTGGCTGATGCTGAGATGCTCTAAGAGAAAACCCATGAAAGGGCCTCCCAGAGCCAACATGCCGAAGTAGCAGTACATCCAGAAAATCGTCGAGGCGACACCTCGTAAGCGATCTTCTACTTCGTCTTGCAAGAGTGCGTGGGCTCCGATAGTGACCAGGGTCATACAGAAACCGATTGGCGCAATCAGTGCCAGAGCGATGTACTTGTTGGTGGAGCAGCTGAACAGTACCAGTAGCACGGCAAAAGCCAAGCCAGCCAGGGCAATGGTGCGCCTGAGGTTGGTTTGTTTGGCTGGTCTTTCAGCTGTGCTGGCTGCTCGCGCCGTTTTGTGCGCCAGGAAAATCGAGCCAATGATGGCACCGATTTCGGAGATGGCAATCAAGGCGCCATTCAATTCTGAGCCCCCGCCTAGGTTGTGGCTGAAGACTGGCATGAGCGGAATGTAGATGCCGAAGAAGGTAAGAGCGGCAACGAAGAGCAGAAGCGATCTGGTCTTGCCGTTGCGGGCAATGACAGCAACCGCTTCGCGCAGTGGCACACTGTCACTCTTCTCTTTCGCTGCCGGTTTGATTTTTCGCAGGGTGCTCAATTCGAGCAAGTAGGTCAGGCTGTTGGCGGCGAAGCACAAAGTCGGACCAGTGAAAGCCAGAAGCAGAGCCCCAGTGGCAGGGCCAATTACGCGGCCGCCATAGAAAAGCAAGCCATCGAGAGAAAAGGCATTGATCATGTCTTCTTTGTCGACGAGTTGCGGAATCATGGCGAAGCGAGCGGGAATCTCGAAGGCCACAATGACGCCGAACAGGCTAGACAACAAGTAAATGTGCCAGACCGCTAGGCTGTTAGTGGCCGAGAGCGCCAGCCAGACTAGAGAAAGAAGAAAGGCTAAGCTCTGCGAGATTAGCAAAATTTTGCGTCGGTCGAAGCGGTCGGCGGCGATGCCACCAAGAGCTCCCATCAGAATCATTGGCACTTGGTAGGCAAACAAGACACCACCAAGCACGAGGCTGGAGCCGGTGAGTTGATAAGCCATCCAAGCCACAACCACTTCTTGCAAGAGCGATCCGGTCAGTGAAAAGACCACACCGAGCGCGTAGAGCTTGAAGTTGCGATGTTTGAGCGAAGCAAAAGTAGACGTTAGATAGCGGCGCAGAAATGCACCAGTTTCATCATGAGCCATGATGCACCTCCTTGAAAAATGGTTGGTATTGACTGACCGATTTATTGCCGATTTGACCGTTCAACTTGTCGCCGAAACTCATTCGAAAGCGCAGCAGGTATGACCCCAGCTCCGGCGGAGAGAAGTTTGATTGCTGGCTAGTGTGTTTGGCTTTTGGTTGGGGCTTAAATCAGAATTTTTAGAAGTTGGGGAACGACGGGGAATATTTAGTTCTAACTAGTAAGAGCTCTATGAGAACATAGAGAAATATGTAATTATTATCTCTTTACATCATTTGAAATGCCCAGCTAGTTAGAGTTTCGCGGTTTTGTCTGGTGCGCCGCTTGCGCTAGCTCTGTCAGCTGTTCCACCCAATATTTACTCATATTGAGCTCGGCTAATATCTTTACTGATGGCTGTCTATTCAAATCTTCTCTGGTTGTTGTGCATGTGCGCTACCAGGCTGACCCAGTCTGCGCAGTTCTCTGGCAAGCTAGCAATGCCCACTGTGAGCACCAATTTCTGACCGTTGCTGTTGGCAAAAGGTGCTGTCATCAGTGCGCCCACCAGCCGGCCGGCAAAGGCCGTTACTCCTTGCAGGTTTGTATGGGGCAAGAGCAAGGCGTAGCTGTCTTGTTGATAGTGAGCCAATAGGTCGGCTTTACGTTTAGTGAGATTGACTCTCCCCATCAGCTCTTGCAGATTGGTCCGGTCTAACTCCATTTCTTGGGTCGTGCCATCGGCATTCTTTTGACGCATTTTGGCGCGGAAAAGAACGAGTGAGAATGAGCTTCTAAAGCACTCGTAGCGGTAAAATTCCTGCTCGATAAAATAGAGGAAGGCAACATAGCTAATCACGCCGCTATCGCTGTAAATATGCGAGCGAGCAAAGCTATCTATGGTAGAGCGATTTAATTCTAGGTCACTGGCGGTGGTGGCTTTGCTCTTGGAGGCGGTGGGCTTAAGAATAGTGAGAATGCCGCTAGATACCATGTTATAGACTAGGGGTAGCCAGGTTGATCGACCATATTTGTAGCGTTTAATAAGTTCAGATAGTGAGGTTTTGTTGTCGACTACTTGATAAAACTTCTTCTGCTTGATCATTTCAATGGGCACAGCTCGAGCCAGTTTGTCCTCGAATTCAGCTTCGCTTAGGGCCGATACGGTGCGGGCCAATATTGATTCGCCCGTCAGGCCAGCTTTGTCTAGAAATACACTGAAGTCTGTTAGGGTGGCTGCTTCTAGCATTAGAGCTGTGATTGGTTTGATAATTGTGCGATCTTCGATAGTTTGATTGGGGAAGAAGCTGAACAGTCCTTCTTTCCAGGTCATCAGCTCAATTACTGCTTCTTCGCCAATGGTTGAGCCGGTGTAGGCATTTTTAGGATTACCATCTTCAAAGAAGACCGATATCGATTTTTCTTTGTTTTTGCATTCGAGTTTGCCCGTCATTTTGCTGGCTGTGATTGATTGTAAAAGTGCCTCAACCGGCAGTCTTGTTAGATCGCCGTCAAGCACACCGCGCTCTTCCTCAACGGGTGTAGCATTGGCATTGGTGGTGGAATTGGTGGAGGTAGTTGAATTAGTAGAGGTAGTTGAATTGGTGCCTGCCGTGCCATCTCTATTGACTGAGGCCGGACCAGCACCGTTTCCTTGAGCAGCTAGCTGCCCGTTGTACGGTGTGAAGCTAGGTTTATTGCCTGATTCAAATAGTGAGGGGTCTCGATCAAATTGTTGCGCGGCGTTGTTGAGTAATTGATGAATATGAGCCATGTCACCGCTTTGGTGAATCCATTCGAGCTTTGAATCATCAGGACCGTCATAATAAAGATACCAGGTGGGTGCCTCTTCTCCGGCCCGTCTGCCTACCACCGCTTGCAATCTCAGGCGCACTTCGCCATCGCTGCTGCTATTACTGGCACTGCTGCTACTGGCTTCGGGGCCAATTTCCATGGCCAGTTCGAGCATCTCGCCCCGTTTTGTAAGTGATTGGTGCAGCATCGCCACCAACTCTTTTTCGCTGGCTACACGATCGAGAGTTGGGAGTGATGATTTTCGCTCGTTCTGTGGACTCTGCATACTGGTTACCATTGACTTTTTACTGAAGCAGTTGTTCGACGCTCTCTTTGAATACCTGGGTGTGGTGGTCAACGTCGGCGTTGCTTGTGCCGGGCGCAATTAGGGCCATATTGTGAAAAGGTGTCATGAGGATGCCGCGATTGAGTGCTGCCAGATGCATGTAGCGATCAAGCTCGCTATCGGCCGCAGCTGCTGCTTCTGAGCCGTTTTTCGGTGGCTCTGGTCTGAACCAATATTCCACCCGACAGCCTAGTTGTTTGATAATCCAGGGCAATTGATGCTCGGCAATTACGGCTTCAACACCTTTGGCAAAGCGCTCAGCTAGCGGAATTGTTTGCTTGTAGGCGTCTTCGGTTAACACTTTTTCGAGGGTGACGCGCATGGCTGCTAGCGACAAAGCATTTCCTGCCAGTGTGCCGCCGATGCCGCCAGTATCACATTCGTCTAGGGTGCTATTGGCCTTAATCTGCTCGGCTACGGCTTCAGAGAAACCGTAGGCTGAGGCAGGAATGCCGCTGGCAATTGGTTTGCCGATGGTGATGAAGTCAGGCTCTAGATTGTGTTCTTTGGTGTAGCCACCAGGGCCGGTGCAAATTGTGTGGGTTTCGTCGATAATCAAATAAGTGCCATATTGGCGCGTGAGTTCGCGCAGCGCTTTATGGTAGCCTGGGTCAGGGTGGATGATGCCGATATTAGTCATCACTGGTTCGGCCAGAACGCAAGCAACATCTCTGTTTTTAAGTGCTTCTTCTAAGCCTTTGAGATCGTTGAACTCGACAACTTTTGTCGTGACATTGGGGTTCACTGGTGGCCCCATATTGCCTTTGCGTGGCCCAACGGTGCCGTCTGCTTGCAGAGTAGCAAAGGTCTCGTCTACTGAGCCGTGATAGCACCAATTATGTACGAGTACATATTGTCTACCTGTGATTTGGCGGCAAAGGCGGATGACGAAACGATTGGCGTCAGTAGCTGTTAAAGCTGTTTGCCAGTAAGGCAGCGAAAAACGCTTTTGTAGCTCTTCGGCAACATATATTGCATCTTCTGAGGGCAGCATAAATGTTGTGCCTTTGCTGATACGTTCGATTATTGCTTGCACCGCAACTGGTGGCGCGTGACCGGTCATGGCGCCAGTGTCACCAAGGCAAAAGTCGAGATACTTGTGGCCGTCTGCGTCTGTAAAGTGAGCGCCAGAGCCCTCTTGCACAAAGACTGGGTAGGGCGAGGCCCATTTAATCATCCAGTTCATGGGCACACCGTTGAGCAAGCTTTTCTTGGCGCGCTCGAATAATTCTTTTGATTTGGGGTGGGTTTCGATAAATCGTTGGTCTTCTTGAGCCAGTAGTTTTGTTAGTTTTGCTCTGTCAATTGCTACTGCTTTTTTGCTGGTGTCGGCCGTCATTTATTGAATTTTTCCTTTCTTATCTCTAGTTGTTGTTGTTGTTGTTTGGTGAGGGGACTGGCGGTGGATACTGATAGCGCTGCTGATTTTGACTCTGATTCTGATTTTGATATTGCGGTGCTAAGTTCGTTTGCGGAAGCTGCTCTGAGAATTGCTGCTGATTTTGGTCTTGATATTGATTTGGAGTTTGATATTGATTCGGATTCTGCAGCGGCAGAAGTTGTGGCGGGCTGCCATAGGTCTGTTGATTGAATTCACTTCTGGCGTTGTGACTGACGCTGGGGTAGTCGCTATACAGTCTGGCAATGGTGCTTTTATCTCTTCTGGTCAAGGCAGGGAGTTGTCTAAACGATTGAACGAAATGCATGATGTCGCTGGCATTTGGTGAGTGGCCATTAAGACCAAGAGCGTGCCCTAGTTCGTGCAGACTTGTCTCTTTGATGGCATCATCAGTGCAAGGCTTTCCGTTGTTCGGTCGCACTACCAAAATTTGAATTTTCACTTTATCGATCATTGCTTTTCCCTGGTCGTCGCGCATCAATGTGGTGCGAGCGATGCCTTGTTCAATTGGCGGTTGGCCAGGCTTTTGGGCGATGTCTTCAACTCTTGATGTAAATTCGACAAGTAAGTCGGCGTTAGCGGCATTGTCAATTAGCGCGTAGCTAAGGCGGCCTTGTGATGCACTAGTCCAGCTATTCAAACCGTTGAGGAAAATTTGCGTAAACTGTGGTCGGAAGTTGGACACATGAGAGGCATCGGCAATAAAGACTTTGAGGGGCATGCGCTCTAGTGGCCATTTGTGAGCGTCATTGGTGGCTAGAAGCTCTGCGAGATAATCACTTGTAGAAGCACCAGCAACTGCTTTGGCTGCCTGGGCCTCTGCTTTTTTCTCTGTCATTTCATCAACAAAGCGCTCGGCTTGCTGCTTCATTGCCGTGCTTGGATTTTGACTAATCAGTTTCTTGGCCCAGAGAATTGCTGAGTCGTAGTCACCTAGGTGCATGTACGATAGGGCGATGTTCCAGTGGGCGCAAGGGTCTTTGCTGTTGTGCTGCATGGCAATTAGATAGTGTTCGATGGCTTCGCGATCATTGCCTAGAGAGTAGCAGCTTTGTGCTAGAAGGCCATGCACGTCTGCTGAATAGGGGTTGGGATCGTAAGTGATTAAGCGCTCTAGCACCTGGCGGGCTTCAACATTTTTTCCACTTTTGATCAGGGCGTCGACGGTGTTGAGCTTGTTGTATACAAATGTGGCTTTGTTGTACTCAGCTGGCGAGAGGTGCAGTGCTTTGCTAGCGTTGCAGGGCAGGCAGGTGTAGAAATTGAAAGCGCAAATAACCATGGTTGAAGCCGCCCAAAATCTGGTCAGCGATCGGCTCTTAGGGCTGGCCTTCCAGCTAGCCAGCGAATTAGATTCACTAGGCTTGCTAGTTGTGGCTCTTGTACTTGATTTTGCTGCGCTCATGGCTAGATCTGCAAATAGGCTGTATCCTTCCCTCCGTTCCCCGGCCTGAAGGCTCTTAACCATACTTACTTCTTAATTAGTTGTAGAGCGTTGATAAACACTGATAACTTATGACGGTCGACTTAATCTGTTCCAGGCTTATTTTCTTGGTGGCATAATTGACATTTTTGTGATGTTGCAGCCGGCAGCGGCGTCCATTACTGCAACAACGTGCTTTTGCAAGGCATCGTCGTCTGAGTTCAAAATTAGGGGCAAGTCTTTTTTGCCTGTTTTGGATTGCTCAGCTTGAATGGCGTGCATGATCGTGGTGGTGTCGCCAGGGGTCATCACTTGACCATTGATTTTGATTTCGCCGCTTTTGGAAACGTCGGCAGTAATTTTTTCTTCTTCTTTGGGCTTATCTTTGCTGGGCCCGTGTTGCGGTGGATCAACCTTGAGCACAGCTTGATTGACCAGTGGTGCAATCAAAATCATGATAACCAGCAGCACCAAAAACACGTCGGTGAGAGGTGTTACGTTGATTTCGGTGAAAACCTCACCGGCTTTACCGCCCATAGCCATAGCGCTAACCGTCCTCGAAAACTGAATCGATAAGTATATTAGCGCTTTTGCTCGCTAAACCGCCACCTGGAAAACCCCAAGAAACAATTTTGATCTGTCGAGCAACTGTTACAGAGGGCAGGCTGAAAAGAGCGGGCTATTTGTGACGGGTTCGCTTAGATGCGCTAGGTGTTTCTTAGTTCTTGAATCAAGCACCTAGTTAGTACTTAGCTAGATACTTTGTCTGCAAAGCCTTATTGGGCTTAATACTCTATTGAGATTGTCAAGCGAAAAGAGCTATGGTCAGGCGTTCTTTTCTTCTCCAATTTTATTTAGGCAAATACTTCTCAAACATCTCATCAGTCGCTATCCTTCTGTCTTTTTCTTCGTGTTTTCGGACACACGGATTAGGCCGTTTCTGATAGTGGGTTGATGATGGTGACGATGCACCTTAGCGGTGCAGTAGGGGATTATTTGCCTGTTGGTTTAGAAGAGGAATTTCGTACAGGTGCACAGCAGCGCAATTCAGCTCTGCGGCAATCTAACAACATAAACCGAAAGGCACGTCTATGATCAAAGCTATGAAGAAACCCAAAACCAAACCGCTGTCTCATTTCAAGCGCATGCCCAAGCTTCAGATTCACGAGCACATCGACTGCAGCCTGCGTCCGCGCACCTGTGTCGAGCTCTGGGCTGAACGCAACTTCGAGATCGCCGAAGCTGGCAAAGCTGCTGGCGTCGCCTTCCCTGCCGAAATCGTTCGGTTGTGGAAAGCGGAAGACGCAGCCACTCTGCATCCGGATTCGGCCAGCAAGCGTTCTGCCCATGTTCGGAAATCTCGCCAGGCCGCCGTCAAGGCGTATGACAATTGGGTGGCGACTTTTGCTCAGGAGAGCCTGGACAACTACCTGGCCGCCATCGTCTTCCACGTCCTGCCCCTGATGCACGACCTCGACAACCTCACGCGCATCGTGCGTGAACGCATCGAGGACGCCGTCAAGGATGGTCACATCGCTATCGAGCTGCGCTTCGCGCCCCAGCTTCACCTTGGTGAAACCGGCAAGGAGAACAGCCTCGACGAAGTGATGAAAGCTACCATCGCCGGCCTCAAGGGTTCGCCCATTCCGGTCAAGCTGATCGTCTGCGCCCTGCGGCACGAAAATGGTGAAACGGCGCTCAAACTCGCCGACATCGCCATCAAGTACCGTCGCAACGTCGGCGCCTTCGACCTGGCTGCCAGCGAAACCGTATTCCCGGGTGTGCTCGACTGGTGGGTTCCCGCCGCTCTGCGCATTCAGGAAGCCGGCCTGAAGCTGACCATCCACCTCTGGGAAACCCAGGAGCCCACCGACCTCGACATCGAGCTCCTCACCCGCCTGCGCATCGGACGCGTCGGTCACGGGGTGCGCGGTGACAAACAGGGCAATCGGGTGATCGAAGTGTGTCCCACTTCCAATGTGGTCACCGGTCAGTACGGCAGCATCGCCGACCATCCGGTCGACACGCTCTATCGTCAGGGCAAGCGGGTCTGCATCAACACCGACGGCACGCTCTTCACTCAGGTCACTCTCAGTGGTGAGTACCGCAAGTTGGCGGAAACCTTCGGCTGGACCGAGCGCGACTTCCTCGTCGTCAACCTGACGGCGCTCGAAGCTTCGTCGTTCTGCCCCACCGTCAAGGGGGCCATCAAGGCCAAGCTGCTGCGCTTCTACAAGCCCTATCTCAGGGGCTAAACCGCCGCAGTGTCTCAGTAATGTCTCAGTAGTGACTCGGTGATAGCGTTGGCGCAAGCTGACCTGTCACCCGTTGCTCGTTATCTGTTACTAGTGTTCGTCAATCTCGGCGAGCATTTCATCAGCCGGCACAAGCCTCCATCGAGGTAGTGCTGGCATTTTTTCACGATCACAAATCTCAAGGAGAACTCAAAATGAAACAAGTCAAACCAACCGAGATCCTCGGCAACCCGAACCGCATCGACGAACAGGTCGCATGCCCGCATTGCAGTGCGCGTGCCATGGCCTTCGAAGACGGCAGCGTCATGTGCATCATCGAAAACAAGTGCTTCAGCCCCGAGGCCGGCGATGGTGACCTGTTCGCTCGTCGCAAGGCCTACGATGCCGCCAACGGTATCACGATGGGCCACCGCATCAATGCCACCATGATCATCCATCAGGGTGCCATGAGCGACCGCCCCACCGGCAACCACGGCTAACTGACGCTAAGTTCAGCCCTCTCGACTAACCTCGAGAAACTGGTCCGAGAGAGAAATTGCTGCACTGCCCAAAAAGGCGGAGCAGCTTTTTCTCTCTCATTTTTTTCAAAACGGAAATCTAAAACCTGGAGACCTTATGACAAAGAAACCAGCTCTCAAAGAGCCTATCGTTTTGTCGGGTCGAGTCTACCTCGCTGGCTTCCTCGCGGAGACAGTGAATGGCTTCGACCTGCCTGCCACGCTTCGTGTTGGTGACATCAAGCTTCACAACGTGGCCAAGGCCGGAAAGCGCCAGCGCTTCGGTCAGCCTGTGGAGTTCAGTGGCTTCTTCGCAGCCAGCATCTGGAACGGCAAGCGTTATTGCCGCCTGCTGATGCGCAAGAAAGCGGCGATGGATGCCACTTACATGGGCCTCGTCGAATTGCGCAGCAAGGCTCGCACCTGCGTGCTTGACCTGCGTCGGCTGTCTGCTCTGCAAGCGGTTTGGGTGGCGGCGGACCATGGCTACGAAGTGACTTACAACGCTTCCAGCCATCCGCTCGCTCACACAGCAGCACCGGCCACAGCAGTCCCTGCCAATGCCGACCAGCCCGTGGTCAAGGAAGTGGCGCCGACAGCGGTGAACACAGCCCCGACCACATCCCGGACCAAGGTCGATGTCGTTGTCTCGGTCGTGGTTGAGCTGAGTAAGCCGGCAACGGCTGAGCCTGTGACGATCAAGACCGCTGTCACTGCCGCGGCATCACCGGTGGTGCCTGGCGAGCAGCTGGCGCTCTTCCCCGACATGCCGGTTTCGACTGTTGGGAAGAAGCGTCGGCGCAAGCGCTGAGTACTAAATCGCGTTGGCATCGGACCAACGATCATAACAGCCAACATGGAGGGACATCTCTGATGTTCAGTCAAAGCTAAACCTCGCTTTTTCGGAGGGCGATATTTTTGCTCAAGCCGTTTCTATGGCCAAGCTCTGATATTCGGCTTTTGCCAACCGTTCAATGGTGGACGGTGCCCTCAACAACAGCGAGACCAAACAATGACCTACTCGAAAGAGCTGCTCACTCAAGCCCACAAGCACTGCAGCAATAACCGCGATGCCATCAACGCCAGCACGGTGTGCGGCTGCTTCTACTGCGAAGCAACCTATGCTCCGAGCGAAGTGCGTGAGTATGTGTGTGGTGGTAAAGATGCAGTGTGCCCCAAATGTGGCATAGACAGCGTCCTGGCTGATTCCAGCCTGGAAATCACTGGGCCCTTCCTGCGTGCCATGTACGCCAGGTGGTTCAGCGATGACCTGGTGGTGGAAGTCCACGCTGACTAGTATGAGTCCAGGAACAAGGACAAGACGTAACTGAGAAAAGCAGCAGGAGTAGCCTTCGGGTCTCCTGCTGCTTCCTTCTCTAAACGCAACCTGCTCTAAACGCAACCTTACAAGAAGAGCACAACGGAGTTATCGAGAGAAAATGACGAATAGGAACACCGAGACCACAAGCACTGATACTGCTGCAAAGCCGGAACTGGTCATGTATCTGCAGGGGCCTTACGAGCGCTTCCCCAGCTGCGTGCACAAAGTCGATGGTAAACCCGTCGCAACCTTCCGCTGGGAACGCGGTTGGGTTTATGCCGACGCTGCTCGAGCGGCCAACATCTTTCAGCGCGCTTTGGCTGTGATGCTGCTCAAGGCTGGTGATATCGTCCGCGGTTGGACGAAGGACGGCTGGCAGTTTGGCACCTATGTTCAAGGGTCTGCCCAAGGCAACAGCAAGGGTCACATTTTCCGCACCGCCGACGGTACCACCTACTTCACTGAAGTGGCTGAGCCTCACGCCTTTGAGCGTGGTGAGGGCGTCATGGCCAAAATCAATGGCGAGTGGTTGCCCTGCCTTTACCAGAAGTATCAAGACGGACAATACTTCGTCAACCTGGCTTCGGCTTCTGGCTCTGAGCCGAACGAATGGCAGGTCTCTCATTTGGCCTTCCGTCCTGATAGCCGCCCCCCGATTACTCGCTCATAATTTGACCGATTGATCGCACAAGATATAAACATTGCGTGGGACTTGGCCTCAGTTGAGCCCCTCGCTACTTAGTTTTCTGAATTTATTTCTTTCGACCGCATCTATTCATCCATATAGTTGTTAAGAGCGGCTTTTGACGAAATCCTGGCTCTGGCTGGTTGTAAGAAGGCACGGTAGTTGCAGTCAAGAGTCCGAAATGGCAAGAAATGGCTGAACAG
>Ga0172380_10001408_pt1 | contig 41351 bp, 43 predicted proteins | sample Leawe162metaG_FD_119747 | JGI IMG/M metagenome (GOLD analysis project Ga0172380, IMG submission 119747) | Leachate microbial communities from a municipal landfill in Southern Ontario, Canada - Leachate well 162 metaG | ecosystem: Engineered > Solid waste > Landfill > Unclassified | place...
CTGTAACTATGAACATCTTATAATCAACGTTGCGTTTTACACAAAAGGATTTCCACCAAACTGAATACAGGAAGAGAGACTGAAATATGGAACTATCTATCTTGCCTTGGTTATGGGTATTCCACACGATTTCATTCATAACATCTTCAATAAACAGACTAGTCATTGCATTTTTCATATCAAGGTATACATGCACTTTTGAAAAATGTTTTGCTTCGAATGCTTTATCTATTGTGTCTGGAGGATATGATGATATTAATGTCCTGGGATTAGGCATTCAGCCTCCTTGTAGCTATCCACGTGATGTTTGATAGCTTTTTTGAGAATTGTTAATATCTTTTTGAAGGTAATTTAGAAGAGCATCACAAAATTTTGTACAACGTTTACGATGATGTTCTGCTTTTTCGCATTGTCCTTTAACTTTCAATATATATTTTATCATCTCTTGGCGATGTTTTACTTTACAAGTGAAATACGCTTTTCCTCGGCTCTTTCCGCATGCTCTCTGTATACTAGCGTTATTTTGTGTTAGTTTTTCCTTTAAGTCAGTGGAAAGGGTTTGATATTGGCTTTTGTGTACGCCTCGCTCACCAGATGAATTTTTGCTGTGTAATATCTTAGACAGTTGTTGATCATCTTCTAAAAAGATATCAATAATATTCATAATAGAGCCTCCAACTCATCAATCCTGTCTTGATATAATGCATCTGATGCTGTGCTATCTGTAATTTCAATCAATGATTCATAATATTCAATTTCTGCTCGGATTTTACATTCTGCTTGTCTATCACTGGGTATTTCACCACATATACGTCTTGCGCGAAGAAATGCTGCTCGAATTGATTCTTCTGCGAGTTCTTCGGCTGTCATTTCTAATCTTTCCTAAATCTTGAACGGCCAAGTTCTTCACTAAACTTCTTTTCCCATTTAGCAATTTGTGTATTAAGAATCATTTTGTTTCTCGGATCTTTCTCTATATCCCGTTTCTTTTGTAGAAAATCAATTCTCCCTCGTAGCATACATCTTGCATGTCTTCGATGATCAACTATTTTATCACATCCGTATCTTCTAGCTACCCACACGGAAGCATCAACTTTGCCAGTGGCGGGAGACTCATATCCACCAACCCCACCACTGGCATTTGTAAGCTCATCCAAGAATGCTTGAATTGGATCCATATTATAACGCGGCAATTGCCACGCCTCCTAATCCTATCGCTATCAATGTTGCACGGTTGAGAATATTGTCCAATCGATGATCTTTTCTTTCTTGTTTCAAAATATCTTCAACACCTAGTCTGAGATTTCTTTCCAAAATTCTGCTTTGTCTTTCTAATTGAAGCATTTCTTTCAGTGCATCAACTTTATCTCTTTCGATGTTAATTAAAGTTGCTTGTGAATTTGCAATGTCCTGATATGCATTTTTCACATCAATCATTGCTTCTACTTTAACAAGATCTTCTTGAAGCATCATTATATGGGTAGGAGTTTCTGTATCGGTAGCCGCCCTCAACCCATTCTTGTCCATCACCATCATGATAAAATTTGGAGCATCAGGATCTATCAGTTTGGAAGTATCCAAAACATACACTTCACTCTTGGAAAATTGTAATTCTGGAAGTTGCTTATCGATTTCTTTCACAGGAGACGTTGCGCAACCGCCAATCAAACACACCATTGCTAAACCTATTAAGTATCTCATTTTCCGTTCCTTTTCCATTTGGATATTATGTTATTTACCGTCACCCTCGGATCTTTCTCCGCCATAGTTGCTTTAATATCACTCGTTGCTTTTTCTACAATCTTTTCGATTTTAACTTCCTGTACACGAGTTAGTTCTACTTTATTTTCGAATGTTGCTTTGACTTCTGCTTGTTTATCTTGATTCGCGACAATCTCGGAAGCAATCTCAGATTTAAGTTCCTTATATTCGACCTTCCTTGCTTTGATGGGTTTATTACTACTTGCTTTCCAATTAAAGAAAATCATTCCGATAGCAAGCAACAAAGCACCAATCACGCCGGTTCCAAACATGTTTCCAGAATTACTTAGAAAATTTCCGACTGTGGAAGTTGTTGCTTCTACTGCGCCTGGTGGTACACTATTAACCAATTCTTCCATGATAGCATCTTCCTTTCCATTAAGCATTCGGGGGTTTCTTAGTATCTGTTTCTTCGGAATTTAAATATTCTCGGATTGATGAAATTTTATAGACTTCTCTTACACCGTAAATCGTTGCATATATCGCCGTTATAACGGTTGTCCATTGCCCACCATCAATATAACCATTTAAAAGAAGAAGGGTGGAAAGAGTTGTGATTGTAATTAATCCCCATACCTTCACACTGATAAACGTTTCTACCAATTTGGTAACAACTCCATCCCAAAATCTTCTAGTAAAAAACATCCGGCCATCTCTTTTTCCAATATTTACAACCATTTCAAACCCCTCCTCTAATCTTACAAACCGCATCTAAATTGATACCTACACATTGAAAATCTATTGGTACGTCCGAACCATTATATATTGCCCGAATAACATGCTTGTGTGTACTACTAATTCCATTCACATCAAGTTTAACAAGTCGTTCAATAAATGGTTTGTCCTTTGTGAATGTCTTTATTGTATCAAAAACTTCTTGAAGATATTTAGAATTATTTGGCAAAATGGTTTGCAATTTTGAACCCAATAATTGATCTTTTGTTTTTTCCACCATGCTACAAAACGCCTTACTAACAAATGTCAAACACAATTCATGATTAAATCGTATAGAGTACTCTAGTTGATCATTTAGGATTGCCGTTATGAAATGCGTCCATTTTTCTTCATCCGGTATATGTCCGATAGCGTCTCTCATTCTTATCTTTGTAATGAAAGCAGAAAGAAGATTTGACACAGTACTGAGCACTCTAATTTTCATTTGATCCCAGACGAATTCTGGAGAAAGTTTGTCTCCAAAATTCCCAATTCCAACCATTCCCCATTCTTCATTATTAATGATAATAGGAACTGTCAATATAGAAGAAAATCCTAAATTTTCTAATAACGGATAATCATCTTTCCCAAGAAAATCAGATCTGTAAATAAGAGGTGTATAAATCTTATGATCTGTCATATAAGTATTCATATATTCAAGAACATTTTGAGACTTCAATTTTTCATTACATGCCGCCATATTAAATGGTTTAGTAGAAGAAGAATTGATAATTACATATCTTCCTGGAGTTTCTTCTTTTCTTAAAATAAAAGAAACATCAACCCCAAAATTATTTTGAATATTTTCAAGGACCATATTAACAGAATCATCCCAACCAACATCTTGTATCAATATGCTTCCTGCAAAATTTATAATGTTTAGAAGTCGTTCCCTTGATGCCAACACCTTTTCGGTAGTTGTCAATTTTGTAATATCTCGAAGAACAACCACATTTGCAACATACTGATCATTCTTATCAATAATGGGATTGAATAAAAAACTATATGACCCTTTAAAATAGGTGCCCTCTGCTACATGAACAATATCTACGGTTCTCTGCCCGCATTTACCTAGACTTTTACCTTTACAATTTGAACAGATTTTATCAATTCCCAAAACATCATAACAGAATTTACCAATGACTTCATCTTTGGAGCAATTTGTAGATGTCACAAAACAATCATTTACATTGATAATTTTTTTATCTTTGTCTATAATCAATACAATATCAGGAATGGCGTTGAATGTTGCTTCCCATCTTTCTTTCTCAAGATATATCTGTTCCTCTTGATGAGTCAATCTTTCAGTCAATTCATCTAATTCGTCTGGATCAAAACTAGAAGTTGTTGATCTTGTTTTAGTTTTGAAACGTCTGTCAATACAAGTTGATTCAATATCTGGTAGAGTCATATTCGAAAAAATGTCGTCATCCTCATCCAACAGAAATTGTTTTTCCATTGATGAAAATCTCTGATTTCTTTCTCGAATCTCTCGATCTGCTAGTTTATTGACAATTGAACTAAGAAACATTGATTTTCTCCTGAAATTAACAAAGCTATGTGTAATGTGTCCTTAACATCACGGCGCACCTGGAGGAATGCTCCAGAATTTCCACCTAATGTAATATATAAGCAAAGTGCCTAATAATGTACCAAAAAACGTAATTCCCCCCACCCAACACGCCAATCGCACTTGTAAAATTCTTACGTTTAAGGTAATATCATTGAGCTCTTTATTAACCTCTTCTTTAAAACCTTGAATAACAGAATTGGTTTCTTTTCTTATCTTTCCTATAGACGTTCCTACTTCTGACAATATTGCATGTTTATCTTGTAAGCATCTAGTTTCCATATCGTGAGTAAATTGATACAAATCATCAATATCCATGCGAGCATTTCTTATCCCGTCTTTAACCCATACTCTCCATGTATTCCAATCACTATTATCACTAGACATCTTCTACTCCTCTACAAATGATGCTTATGTATTTATTCATTTGAGAAGGAGTTAGTCCTCCTGATGATCAATTTCATCAACGATTTTAATTACTCTCAATAACCCTATATTTTTCTTTGATGAATCTGTTTCTTTAAACAAATGTGTTTCATCTAATGGGGTAAATTCTTTTTCCAACATTCGAATAATTCCGATGATATATTCACTTGCTGTACTAGAACCAGATGATGGGCCGGGAAGATTCATAACGAACAAAAACATAATTGCTGGTTTTTCTTTGAACTTCGTTTGATAGCAACAAAAGAACGTAGATTCGTTATATTTATACAAGTTCTTCTCTTGTTCTGCCTTCCTTACAATTGCTTTTACAGGAGTATCAACTTCGATAAAGCTGCCTTTGTGCTTCGTTTGGAGAAATAACTTGACTATTTTGTGTAAATGATTTGTCATAACTAAGTCCTTTGCGAGTTATTGGAACTATCAAAGGATCTATAGGTAAGTCCCCAAAATCCTTTCCAAATTTGTTCCAGCATATATCCAAATTTTCGATAAATGGTAGATATCTCAATGTCTTTCTAAAAAATTCTTCGTTTGTATCTCGATCCGCCAATACAACTACATTTGCTCGTAACAATTTACATTCATTCAATACAGAGATCAACGTACTTACATATTTATTTTTTCCCAAAGATGCCGCCCAGTATATACTTTGTTGTCTCAATGTATCGAAACGTTCAGAACCAATTGCTGTCAGCAAATCAAAAGGACCTTCAGTTAAGACTATTTTATTAGCGTCTACAGAATTTTCTGCTACTCTAAATCCATAAAAATCCTTAAAAAATCTATTTGTATTATCCAAAGCCAACTTAAAATATCTGAATGAAGATGTGTTATCACAGTTTCTCATGATAATACATGATCCTTTATTTGTTAGAAATCCTATAAATGTATCATTCATTCCTTTTACTTTTTCAAGAACCCAATCCTCTAGCTTCACATTGTTCTTTTCTATGAATGCTATAACATCCCAAATTAATCCTGGGGCATTGTGTTTATGGATTCTACCATCTAATCTACCGTCTATATATGCCAGCTTGATCAATGGAATTGGATCCACTTCTGCATCTTGATGGATAACCAAATCCAGAGAATCATCCTTAAACAAATCAACTGTTTGAGATTTGGGCTTCCATGTAAGAACACTACCATCAAGAAACTCTGATACATCTAATCCTATTTTATGACAAAGCTTTACAAATATTCCGGCTTCCTCACATTTTTGACAATAAAAAATGGGTTCATCTACATCGATATATAAATGTCCTCTCTGTTTTTTACTATCTGCTTCACACCAAGGACATTTGGTAATCAATTCTGTTTTTGGACTATTGAAATAAGCAATTCCTAATTTTTCCCTAAGCTTCTCTACTAAAGAATCTTTGTAGATCATTGAATGTCTCTAAGTCGAGCACCAGCACGAATCAAATTGCTAAGCATTGCCATGAAATTCAATTGGGGAGATGCACAATTATAGTGCTTGTCGTAGTGCATTGAAACAACAGGAACTACCCAAAACGGGAGAGTTCTATCTTTTCCTAATGCTTCATACAACGACTGATAATCCATATCAAAATCGCTAAGAACTTTTTCGATTTTTTGGAATGAACTATTTAAATCTTTCATGTCCTTGGCTTTAATTGCTGCTACCAAATCCGTTACTAATGATCTAACTTTGTTTTCGTTTGATTCAATATCAGATACATCAAATGACAGCTTACCATCTCTAGATCTGGACTGTAAAATTCCTATAATCTTTCGGATATCCGGATGATGAGTTTTAACCACTTTCTTAATTGCTTCTACATCATAGGATACGTTTTCTTTCTTTAGAATGTATTCACAATACTGAACGATATATTCGATAGGCAATTCAGAGAATCTAAAGGTTTGCATTCTCGACATAATTGCCGGTTCAATTTTGGTTTCATAATTAGCGGTAAGAAGAAATCGACCCTTATCTGAATACTTCTCGATAATGTGACGAAGTGCTCCTTGAGCGTCACGTGTGAGGAAATCCGCCTCATCCAAAAAGACAATCTTTATCTTACTACCGCCCATCACAATAGTCTTTAGAAACTCTTCAATCTGATCTCTTACAACATCAATACCTCGTTGTGTACTTCCATTCAGTAGTAACATATCAGAACCTTTTGATTTCAAAATATGATCTACTAGAATCCGTGCTAACGTTGTTTTCCCAGATCCTGGTTTACCAACAAATAATGTATTTGGAATTTCTTTGTTTTGTATCCAAGAATTGAAGATTTTTGCTTCTTCCGGTTTTAAAACCATTTGATTTAAAGTTTTGGGACGATATTTTTCTACCCATAGATATGTATCTGCACTAATAGCCATTCAAATTCTCTCCTCGTTGTAAATTGTTTTGTAATTTGTTCTTTTTGTGAGTGAAATGATTTTAGAAATTATTGATAGTCAGATTCATAAACCGCAAACCAGATATTATCACCGACTTGCATATTTACCATTTGCCACCCTAAAAATTCAACAATTCCATTACCTACTACTTTCCAATGATGATCTCTGATCAACGGGCCATACTTTCCGTACACTCTCAATGTATACGGATCTGTGCAATCCATTGGAAGATATACCAAGAAGTTTAGAGGTTCTGTTTCATCGTGTATTGCATCATGATCTGCTTGTGTAAGTGTGTAGTTATATCGATCCTTATAAACTAGCGTGTCACTCCACACATCTCTTCCTGTAGCAGATGTTGAATCAATTGAACTATATGTTTCGAAAATATATTGAGAAACATTGGTATGCCTATCATATTCCCCTGTCTCTGGATTCATAAACGGAATTCTAAATTCATACCCTACCGACATATCCATGTACATATCAACTTCTTTTTCTAATAATCCACCTAACCCATTTGGCATTGGTTTTGTTGAATAGTCCGGGTGTTTTGTTGCGATTAACCCGAGATGCACTGGAATTGAACATTCCCACTCAAATGAAAGGTTAAGACGATGGTTACTTAATTCATCTCCGGATCCACCATATTTCTCAGAACCATCTCCCACATCAGTAAGTTTAAGGGATGGGTAAATCTTAAACGGATATACCATACGATTTTTATTGATATTTTTGACTAATACTACTTTTGCCCTGTTGCTTTCCCAATCTAGTGAATAACTACTTCCTGTATATCTGTTAGAATAGTTGTAGGATATTACTTCATCTGGGAGAACAATATACCCATTAATCGTTGTTGGATATGTAGGACGATCCAAACCACCAAACATTTGATATGCAAGCATACGATAATCAATTAGCTGATAGACACTTCCGGCCCATACAATTATATCTATACGGCCCTTATATCTATTCAGCACCGGTCCAATTAGCACGTTTTCATCTTCATATACCGGGGGCGTAATCATCTGTGCCGCAAGTGTGCCCATAAATTGGGGGTATCCCCAGAAGAATCTACCAGCCTGAGGATCTGGTTCAAAATCCAACTGGGGATCCACCACAATAAATGGATATTTGGGGGACATCTTTTCACCAGCAAAATTCTTCCGATTACGAAAATGTTCTACACCTTTATCGTAAGTGGCAATAACAATATCTTGTGTGCGTTCAAAAAAGGTATTTCCAAAATAATCTGCAAATCCTCGTACAATCGCACCAATGGTATTGTTTATGAAATAATGATGGTAAACCTTGACATCTTGCACTGTCTAGTCCTCTTCTTCCTCTTCGACTTCATCATCGTCTTCATCATATCCGTCATCATTAGAAGTATCAACTGGTCCATCTCCTAAATCATCAAGAAAATCTGGAATATCATCACCTACTCCAACTTTTCTAATCATACTTTCAGAATCTTCAAAATACTTATCAAGAATTTGAATACCACGTTTAGTAGAGATTTGAAAACCAGCAGTTCGAACTACTTTCATTCTAGAGATATTGTTATAACAAACTCTCTCAACGAAATAGAACAACAAATCATTATCAGCGTCCTGCAATTTCCAACCAGTTATCTGTATATAATTATGTGAGGGTTTAGACATATTGTCATTAACATGAAGATCATATCGTTCCTTCAAAAACTGAATCAGGTGTCTATCATATACTGATTTCGTTTTAACAAACTTTCCACGATAATCCTTCTTGGAGTTCTTTTCGGTTTCTACCTTAAAGAAAATATTACAAAACTTGCACTTGTCAAGATTTCTAAACATTTCAACTTCAACAGTCTTAGTTTCGATCAGCGGATTGCTTGTATCAAATTGAAATTGAAGAGCCGTTGTCTTCTTATCATATTTAATTGCAAATGTTAAGGGTTTACCAGAAGTAAACGCTGACATAATAATTGCACGATTCAACGTTGGAATCAGATCCACCATAAACCTTTTCTTGCGATCACTTTCGATTTTGTTCATTTTGTTAAACTCCCTTTTTGTTTCAATCAATTCCGAATAGAATTTTTTCTAAATCTTCTGAAATCGGTTCATCATCTATAGCTATACCACTTTCAAACATTGTTCTAGTTTCTGACACCAATGGATCTTCTTCCAATTCTCTCACAAGTCTCAATACATCAGATCTCTTATTCAATTCTGAATCTTTATCCATTACTCTTTTGATTCTAATCAATTCAAGAGGGATGTTTTTTTCTCTAAAGAACAATTCAAGATCAACATATTTTTTACAAACCGCATTCAATTCTTGTAGAAACATAGGATCTACATATTTTTTGGAGCATTCAACAAACAAATCAAGTCTGGGATCTTTCTCTTCTATTTCTTTTTCAAATCCCAATTCTTTCAGAACACACAGTTTGACTTCATATTCACTGGTTATTTGTCCAAACTGATGAATTCCATATTTTTTGTATCTAACTTTACTGCCTTCATCTGTTTCATTATCAGAAAACGTACTAATTTTAGGAAGTGCTTCCATGAAACGATCTATAACTGTATCCATTACTTTCTGAGAAAAATCGATTTTTCCACCTAATGTCCAACCAGAATATACGGTGTTTAAATTATCAATAAATCCATTGGAATAACACTGGTTTAAAACATCAAGCAATTCGCTCTTTAACTCAGTTGGATCAACTTTCATTGATAATGCAAGAGATATCAAATATCCAGTTAAGAAATTCTTGGTAATGTTGATTTCATTTATTTTGCTTTGTTCAATACTTGACGCCCTAATATACTTCAAATAATTTGAAGTGGTAACAGTGTATATAAGGAGCGTTAGAATTATTTCTTTTGCCAATTCATATTCTGAACTACCTTTTTGAAATTGTTCATTCTTTGGAAGTACATATACTGGAAACTGTAAGAACTTTCCAGTTGACAAATAACTCTTAACCGATTTTCTCATCATACACGTCATAAAGTATTGAGCTTCCAACCAATGATTGCTGTACGCTACTTTAGGACTTTCAGTACATTGCATTATAATTGAATTCAATGGACAAAACGCGGTAGGATTCGCTGTATCATTTGCGCACAAGAAAGACGATACCCATGGACCCAATTTCATTGGATCATATCCTAACATTCCACCGATAAACTGTAGACTCCCGATGTTTTTTGTTTTTGCAATAGTTTCGGGAATTTCAGAAAATTCATCTAATCCTTCAACTACTTGCTCATCTATATTTACAGTATTCTCAAATACTTTTTGCATTTCCATTGCAATGTTCTCAGCAATATCACTAGCACCGCATGTTATATCAACATCTTCCATTAAGGACACTGGCCCGCGAGAAGGCATTATTTTCATTTGGGCTTTAAGTTGATCAATTGAATCAGTCATGCTACATAATTGCTTCAAGATTCTTTCTTGCATTGCTATATTCAAAAAGGTACTTGTAGTTACAATGTATTGCTCTCGCGCCTGCCTACAGAAGTTATATATGCAGGAAAATGCTTGATAATCCAAAACAATATCCATCAAAGTACCGGACGATGATGTTGGATCTGTAATCTTAAGATGAATAATTGGTTTCTTATCATCTACACCGAAAAGCATTACCATATCTTTTCTACTTTGAGCATAGAATTTTATAACACTGATTGTTGAACCGGATTTGAAAACGTTTTCTATTCCTTTCTCAATTGCTTTTTCAATTTTAACTACTAACGCATTTAACTCTGCGTAATGTAGTTCAATTTGAACTTTTTGATTTTGAAAGCGTTTATCTTTCAATTGAATTGCTACGCGTGGAGAACAATAGGTGTTCCATTTCTCATCCGGAAATATACCGATCTCAAAATTCATTTGCATCTGAATTGACGATGCTGGATCTTGATAAGTATACATCTTTTGAGAAATCCAGACTGAATCATTTTCATTTTGTTTCATAAATAACCTCCTAGTTTTGTGGCTTTGTAGTTTATTCTTTTGTGAAAAGAAACAATCATAACTCAATGTTTTTCCACTAATGAATTTTTATATCGATTGGAGTTTGAACGGCGCAGCAAGTTCAAACGATCATCATGACTAAGTACGTTCTGAAACAAAATCCTATTGGTGTCCATATTACTATAATTAAGGAGCAACCGAAGGTTCATTTGTAAAAATGAAGAGTCCTTCTGAATTCTTTTGAAATTTTTGAGAAACATAAAATGTAAACACACAATGAGAACATATTTTCAATCAATTCCACAAGGAATAACGTCAGTTAGACGTTAAAACCGTATATTGACGTACAAAGCTTGTCCAAGACTAACCAATTGTTGAGAAATAAAGTTCAATTAAGGTTCGTGTGGTCCAATCTCCGTAAGAGCTTGGACCGTACCACAAAGTAATGGTTCATTAGTGAAAGAATTGACAAATAATTGTTTGTCGAAAGCCAACTTTCCAGATAATAGTTCTTTTACATATGATATAGAGCGACCCATATTTAAAAGATCCAACTTATTTAGAATCTTTCTCTTTTGGGGTTTAAACAAGAAGTCCCTTCCATTTTTCAATTTGGTTTGAAAGAACACCATATCGGAATCATACATGTTAGGATTGACACATTTTATTTCCCCAGATACAAGCAGTTTTAAGAAATCAAACCCGTTAATTGTATCTTTATTTGTGTTATTTAAATGATTTAATCGTACCTTATTATTAGATAACATCCTACCCGTTTCTTTTAATTTAAAGGGTGATAATAGAGACGTCAGTAAGTGATTGCTATTAGCTAACATCTGCATCAATGCTTGATTGTTTCCTTTGTAATATACCGTCCAAAAATATGATTTAGCTAATAACTTAATTACAAATAATTCCGATTGATTGAAATCCGAATCAATCTTTTCATATCCTATCAGCTGCCTGAACCATTTGGAAACGCCACGAGTCTTATCATTATAATTAGTTAGAATATAATTACTATAATTTATGTAAATAGGACTATGTATTTGAAGCATCCTCGGAATCATATCCGATATCATACCCATTTTTGTGTATTTATTACTTCTCAACACCTCATCTAAACTGAATTGTACATTGGGTTTAGAGAGTTCCAAACCCATTTCCACTCTATCCTCAAACACATCAAGTAAGTTGCTGAAATAATTGTATTTTAATGTTATATAATTAAACTTATGTTTAATTAAATTATATAACTCTTTGATATTACCAAAAACCCCAGTATAACGAATGTTTTCTATAGCTTTTCTAAATACATAATCGTGTTCATAATACAAAACATCTATTTTTGCATCCGGATGTTGTACTTTTCTGTATCCACTAAAACGTCCCAATGCTTGATTTAAAAGATCTACAGAGATGCATACTCTTATCGTTTCATGCAATTCGTTTCTATCTATATCGTGAATTGTTTCATTTTGTTGCACGAGATTTGCAAACAAAACGGATCTAGTTGCAGATTCAGGATTTTTCACAATCGTTACATGTTTTTTCGGTGTAATATTACGTCCTTTACAGGATTCTAATGTGTAGTCCGTATCAAAGTATGATGTGCCTATAGATACTGTATCATCTTTTAAAGGCTCTGTATGCTTAACCATATCAAGGTACGATGCAATATCCGTTGCGTTTCCTTTAGTCACACACAGGTCCGTTTTGTTGTTTGTGGGGTAGAATGTTACAGCAGAATCACAATACTTGAACCCTTTTTTCAGTTCATATGCTTCATACCCGTAATATCTGCACATTATGATACTTGGTAGCAATTCAGTTGTAAGAACCAAAGTTGAATGTCTTGTTAACAAACGTTGTGCAACATTTACTTTTCCCATAGAATATTCAGACATTCCTTCAGGAGTAATTTGTACATTCAAATTATCAAGTTCTACGTAGCTTCCATCATTTGTTTCAAGAGTTTTGAATTTGCTTAACAAATGATGATCAGACAATAGAAATTCTTCTGTCTTTGTTAAAGCATCCATTCCGGAGTTGACGATCTTATTAACAATTCTTCCTAGTTTGTTTATGTCGGAATTCGTTATATGTTTAAAACAATCAGGTGTAAATTCATCAAGAATCAAATTTACATCCAGATTTTGTTTTTCAACCATTGGAAGAATAAGCCGTTCAGTTACTTTATTCTGAGTTATGATTATGGTGGAATCATCTTCTAGGGATGCCTTCATATCAGCATCTCTTTGTTTTCTAATTCCTCTCCAATTGCGTATGGCTTGGCCGGTTACACATACCAATCTGGCGGAGTATTCTTTTTCCAAATAGAAATTAACACTTTTGACATCATAATTATATCGTTTCAAGATATCTTGTAGATTTTCACCAATCGTGGGAGCTTGAGTATCCAACTGTTCATCTACAAGAGCGTAAGTAATGTAATAGTCCAGAGTACCATGCACAGAGTTTAGTGAGTTATATATTTCACTCATTACAATCGAATTGTATTCGGTTGCATTATCTTGAGTATATCTAAACTTCTTATAGTTAGTCTTTCCTACACCTAGAGAATTTAGAATTCCTTTATCACAACTATACATATCGAAATTGATGAATTTCGTTTTAGTCATTCCAAGATTCTTTCGAAATATATCAGACAATTCTACATCTTGAGCAGCAATCATCATACGAAAAAGCTCAGAATCTGATAATACTAATTTGAATCTGTGCGCAATTAGAGGGTAGTTTGTTGTCATCCATTTATATTTTTCTTTTGCATTTTCAATTGTGTGTGTGGAATATATTACAGGATTTCCCATGTAAATGTCCGCACATGCAAATAACACGTCAGTGCTTTTACCAAATCCCTCAGGCCCAGTTAGAATCTTTTTACCAGATATCAATGTATTAAAATCATGAGTCACAGATATAGCTTCTGTGGTTTTGTATTCATCCAGCAGCCACTTCATTTAGGAACACTCCTCATTTTGCTAATTTGACAATCTCTCGAAAAATAATGATAGGATCAATCGAATAATTTCTGTCCAAAAGTCCTCTACTTACTGTCTTATATGGATTTTCTTTCTCTGCATGTCTTCTTATTTCATGCCCCCAAAATAGCGTAGGGGTTTTCAATAGATTTGATAATATTATGTTTGCTGTTTGCGGACCAATAGTAAGTTTGGAGCGTTTTATAGCAGCAATGGTTAGTCCAATTAATGTCGTTTGAGTTTCAGAGGACACAAAATCCTCTAGATTAAACATATATCGTTTGGATTCCGCTCTAAAATATGATGGAGATTGGCCTGCAACGAACACGATAAAGTTATCGCTATTTTCCAACATATTTATCAGGTTTTTCCAATTATGATTACCCCAATTTCTAAATGCCATATCCTTTCTTTCTCTGGATGACAGCACAATGGGAATTCTTTCTTTATCTTTAGAAGTCAAAATCAAATCCTCAATCATTTTATCATTCGCGGGATTTGGCGTATATGCATAATTTGAATGAGACGAATCAAAAACTCCTTTGTTTGTTTTAAACTTTCTCGGTTCAAAAATTATAGCTTTCGGATATTTGTCTTTTACGGAATTGATAAGAAATTCATACATATTAGATGGCATTGTACAATCATAACAATCCGGTTGATATTTTAAATAGTCTCCTTCAATTTGAAAGACTTCAATTGCGTTAACACACCCTTCATATAAATCAGATCTTGATTCTCTCGTAAACACAATTACTTCTTTTTCGGGACGATTCTCTTTATACCAACGCACCCATCCGGACCATCTAAATATCTCCCATCCCAATTCACCTATGAATGGGCCAAATACTATTTGGTTATATGCATCTGCTTCTAAACAAATTTGTTGTTCCATTATCAATCCTTCTCAGAAATATTTCAACAATAAACCGGTTATATAATCCTCAACATCTTTTTCTTTGTAGTTAAAGAAATAATGATGGGTAGAATGTTGTTTGGATTTGACATCTATATTATCAGTATAAACGAGAGTTCGCGTATTAAGTCCTTGAGTCAACCAATAAGCATCCGTATAAGGAGAGCATATTACAAACGAAGAGTTTGTAATTAACATTGCACAATCATTCAATCCCACCTTATCTGCATAATGAAAATTTCTAGCATTCTTTTTATATTTTGCAGTTAGTACATGATTCATTTCATCTGAAAGATTTAGAACCATTATTTCCAATTTTCGTTTCATCAGTTTTTCCAACAAAATATTGAAACGCTCTAAATATTCATTATCCAACTGTCTATACGTTTTTGTGTTCATCGAAGATAAGAATAATACACAATTACACGGAACTTGAATTCTAGTAGGAGTCCAAGAACAATAAGGGGGATATTCTGCTACTGAAAATTTAGTTCCTTTTGGATGAAGATTTGTCGCAAACAATGTAGCTTCTTCATTACAGTCCACCGTAGTTATATCTTTGGATGCAAGTTTAATTCCGCAATTGTGCGTCCTAATGATTTTTTCATATTTCGATAAGTTAAGAGATCCTTTTTGAAGATCAGATGCCTCATATACTGATCTAACCATCATATTTGTTAGTAGTTTGATTGGTTCAAACAATTTGCGATTCGTTAATATATCAACGTTCGCGTATTGAAAATACAAAGCTTTAATTAAAGGTGTTGTACAGATGACATTTTCTGTAGTGTTGTCTACCATAATAAGAACATCCCCATTCAATTCTGTATTTGGGGCGATAAATTTTTTTGTATCAGATAGTTCCAACCTATGTATTTCGGAGGTTAATTCAACTCCATGTGCAAGAACCTTGTCCGGTACATCTCGAACTTTTAATATAGTATCACCAACTCCGCTACTCCAGAAAGAATCTCCATTTTCAACTTTTAGTTGTGGCAATCTTTTCGCGGAGCCGAATTCTACACCAATATTATTTGGAATGAATTGTCCTTGATCATGATTTTTGGATAACTCTTCTATTCTTTCAGAATCTCTCAGTTCTATATCTCTTTCATCTTTAGGCCCGAAACGCTGTTTTATAAAACAAAGACCCTTAAATACACCTTCCTCTTTTTTCAACCCAGCCCGTTGCAATTGTTGAGATAGATGTATTCTTGAATATGGCGTAAAAAGATTTTCTTCTAGTCCGTGCATCGTTTGAAGAAATTTATCAACTCTAAGCATTAAAACAGGAGGGCCATAAGTGGCTTTTGACGGGTTTTGTTCAATATTTTTAATAATCGGAGAAAATGTTGTGTATAATCTTTTTGAAGTCCAAATTGATTCATTGTGTGATGTTCTATAAACAGGAATTTCCAAGAATTGTTTATTGAAGTCACATTCTCTAACCTGAGGTTCACATTGAGGAAGACTGACTACTAACCAACTATCTACTAAAACGATTGTGTCATCTAAATCAATTTTCTTTTGAGCAACATATTCCCTCACCATCAAGTTTACGGAATATGAGTAATTGAAAATAGGAGTAGGAACAGTGCAGACACTTGCAACTCGTTTTTTTGCAATTCCTTTCATTACTGCGTCGATTTCTGGCCCACCTACTATAATATGGGTCTTATAAAAATATTCACTATACAAATCTTGTAATCTCTTTATAATAGACCATTTATAATATTCTGAATCTACAGCAATTATCACATGAGGGCGTTTCATTTACCAAATTCTCCCTTGTTTTCCATATTTCGACAAAAGATCTTCAATGGATAGATCTTTAACATTCTCGTCGTTTTGTTTAAATTCGTTAGTCATTCCTGCATTATAATTCTTTCTCGTCAATTGATTACAAAGAGAACCGAATATTCCGCCAAGATGTATAACTGGAGGAATATCCATATTTGGGGGAATAACTCTCATAACATAATCAACACGATTATTACCATTCCGTCTGTTAATCAATCTCCAAGTAATGCTATCGTGTCTTTTGAATTGCTTATATACAGCGAGAATATCTTCTGGTTTCCATGCAACTCTTGGAAGCATATTTGGTTTCATAAACCACATGCCGGATGCTCCACCCATATGATCATGAACCGCTTCAAATTGTTGAGTTTTATTAAACTGGTTTATCAAAAGAGATTTTTCCGTTTTCCTCTTTTCTGCACCAGGCATTCCACCAGGCCAAGGAACAATAAAATGCGTACAGGATTTTGCATTATTTGCAGCGGTTATAAACAATTCATCCCATCCCGTGTTGAAAATCATATCATTATCAACTAACATGTAGTAATTGTTTGCAGGAACATTTTCAATCTGTATTCTTCTGTTTCTTTTTATACTAGACATACTCTTAGGATCTCGGATGAATTCCTGCAATTCCATCATCTTGATCCATCTTTGAAAGCATATAACCTTCCCAAAAGAGGATGTCAACGATTCATCTGTGTCATATGAATAGTAACAGATTTTGCTTTCCGTTAATAGTCGTTGTACCATGGACATTCTTTCCGTGGTAATTTCAGAAAGATTATCAAACATATAAATGTTGATATCTTTGAAAACTTTGCAACCTTGATGAATTGACCTAACTGCTTTTTCTGTTAGGTGTGTTCTATCTCTTGCCGCCATAAAAACTTTTAGACTGTAATCGTTCATGATATGACCCTCGTTCAAAATGAATTGTTTTGTTTCAATTGTTTATCCTTTTTGATTTGTGAAATTTCTGAATGTGATAGGACAAACCAAATGATATATCTAAAACGAATTTCACAAAAGATACACAGTTTGAAATTTCTATTTCTTTGCAGGACAAATATCTAATTAAACCGAGGGTATATTTATGTCTGGAATATCAAAAAAGAAAAAGCAGATGTTGAAGAAATTGGGATGTGATCATGTAGTAGATTCATATAAGAAAAATGAAGCAAACATGAAAGCAACTCTGAAGGAAGTAATGTCTGAACCTCCTTCATATGTCTGTGGGAGAGTGATATCATCCCATAAATTGACAATAACAATGAATGGACAGGAAATGAGGCTTTCACCAGGAGATGAAATGATGATGCCTCTGGGATTTTTCTTGCAAAATAAAGAAATGACTGATAAAAAAACAAAACAGACAATGCAAATCATGAAACCAGCAACAAAAACTTTCTTGGAAAGATTTCGGAGATACAACGGACAGGATCTTTCAAACAAAACGTTGCTTATATGGAGATTTGGTGGGATTGGGGATATAATGTTTTGTCAACCATTGGTGAAACATATCAAGAAAACATTTCCCAATTCGAAAGTTGTTTTTGCAACAGCTCCTAATAATAAAGGAGTATTTTCATTTTGGCCAAGTGGATTAGTAGATGATGTAACCGATATACCATTTAACTCAAAATTTATGGATGAAGCTGATTATCATTTGACATTCGAGGGATCTATTGAGAGATGCAAAGAAGCACACGAAATCAACTGCTACGATATTTTTGCAAAGGTTGCAGGCTTAGAGTTTAATCCCAAAGATTATCCTCTTGAAGCGTTTCCAGATCCTAACATAGTTGATTCATTGCGACCATATATTCCTCCAAAGACTATAGCATTTCAAATGAGAGCATCCTCGAATCTGAGAACTATGCCATTAACAAAATCTATAGAAATTATAAATGCATTAACAGATTTGGGATTTACTGTTGGTATAATCGACTCTTCAAGAGAAGAAAAAATCGTACAGTCAGTCATAGATCAATGCCCTTTAAAACGAAAAGAACGAGTCATAAATTTGGCAAAACTGTCCAAAAGCCTTAATCATTGTGTGTCCATTTTAAAGCTATGTTGTGGATCCGTGTCTACAGATTCTTCTGTTACTCATTTGGCAAATGCTGTTGGAATTCCATCTATTGGTATATATGGACCATTTAGAGGGGAATTACGGATGTTATATTATGATAACGCTGATTGGGTAAACGGTTCGGATGGATGGAATGAATGTGGAAGAGCTCCATGTTATGCACATGATGCACAGGCGCATTTGTGCCCATATATGCAGAAGAAACAATTTGTAGGTTGCTTACAATGTATTGATGTTGATAAATTGGTTGATAAGTTTGTCAACATCTATAGCAAATTCGAGAAATAAGGAGATAATATATGATTCAAGAGCAAATCAACAAGAAGATATTCAAATCCTTGGATATATTGGCATCTATCACGGATCATTATAAAACCCTAGGTAAAAAGATCATAGTTACCAATGGTGTGTTTGATCTTTTACATCCGGGGCACGTTTATAACTTGGCAGAATGTAAAGAGGAAGGAGATACGCTAGTAGTTATTGTAAATGGACAAAGTTCTGCCACCAATTATAAGGGTCCTGGACGTCCATTCATTGCAGAAAAAGACAGATTGATGATGGTTGCATCCTTGCAATTTGTGGACTTCGTTTTGGTGTGGAATGAGACTACATCACTTACAACTCCACTATCTCGTATAAAACCAGACATTTGGGCAAAAGGAAGTGACAGAACTTTAGAAACTCTTGATCAGGATGAACGAAAAATCGTAGAAGATAACAATGGGAAAATAGTATTCATCCCATTAAAAGACGGTTATAGTACAACATTACTAATTGAGAAAATTAAACAATCCTAAGGAGATATGATATGGTAAACAACAATCAATCAGAACCAAACTATGATGATTTTCTTGAAATTATCAAAATGATGTTCGGTGAGTTTCTTCGGTTCGCAGAAGCCGGAAAAACTAACAGACATAGAGGAATGAAGGCCCGAAAAATCTCTATGAAACTCAGAGAATTGCTAAAAGAGTTTCGGCCTAAATCCATTGAACAAGAGAAGAAAATCACCCAGATCATGCAACACGCAAAAGAAGATATCAATAAAATGTAAGTCACTTTCAAAGCGAATAAACACAAAAACAACTATTGGGAGTTACAGTGAATGAATGATGTTCTTTTGTTTACATGCGGATTAGATAGCTTTTTAGCTAATGATCTACTAATCCAAAATCCGCATTTTCAACAACTACACAGAGTTTATTTTAATGTACACAGTAGGTACTCAGAATATGAAATTGACTTTTTAAAGAAGTGGTATCCTTCATCCTGTGTCGATATTATTGATATCTTGGATTTAGAAAAATATGAGAAACCTGATGCATATCTTCCCAATAGAAATTTGATGCTATTAACACTTGCACAATCTATATATGATGCGGATTTCATTTGGTTAAACGGTACGAGAGACGATCGTGTCTCAGATAACAACACAGAATTTAGAGAAGCTGCTGAACGAGTTTTATCTATTTCATCCGGAAAGAATGTATCAATTAAATCCGTTTTGGATAAAGTTGAAAAAACTGAAGCAGTTAAAGAATATTGTGATTTCCATAAAAATCCTGAAAAAACATTAGAATTGTTATCCAAAACCTTTAGTTGTTATTCCGAAGACTTATACGAGGATCAAGATCTCCAATATTTCAAAAAAACAAATAATGGATATGAAGAGATAGGAAAAACTAATGTGTATGGATGTATGGAATGCCCTGCATGTTTTCGAAGAATGTGTGCGTTAACTGCCGCCAATTTGTATGTTCCTTTTTATGATTTTCCTCTTGTGAAGAAGTATAGGTTTGATGACAATTTGGATGAAAAGATGTATCCCAACCGTGTGAAATCCATTAAGGATTATTACGAATTCATGGAGTATTGCGGATGCGATTAGTTATAGTCGAACAAACCGGAGAATATTGTACATCAGAAGCACAAGGTAAAAAAGTTTACTACATGATTAAATCATGCCTTCAAATGAAAGATCCTTTGGTTATTGATTGTTTTAGAATCCGATTAATGACGACTGATTTTTTAGATGCAGCTTTTGGGCAATTGATGAAGGATATTAACGCAGAAGCTTTTTATGCTTATATCAAATTCAAATTAGCATCGACAGAAATACAAAATCATATCAAGTTTACTGTGGAGCATTTTCATAGATACTATAGAAATGCGTCGTATAGAGCTAAAATTGATCAATATTTCAACCCCGAAAAAAACAACATAAGACTCTTGGAGGTCAAACCCCGTGCCGAAGAAATCGACATCATCGACGCCGAAAGAATCCCCGTATACGATATTCAACCAGTGGATGTTCGATTCCTCGAAGGAAGCTATGCTTCCCCCGTGGGTGATTAAAGCTATCAATCCTTGTTTCATATTACAATCCTTTAGCAGATTGGGGGAACTAACCGTTTTTCTAAATGATTATTTTAACACGTTTGATTTATATACGTTTGACAAAGAACGGTTTTATATGTTTTTAAGGGATATTGTAAGAGAAAAAAAGATAGATAGATCAAGACTAGCATTCTTTAAACATCATAAAGAAGATAAAGTATTAACATCAATACATACACGTTTACCATTATTGAAGCGGCGAGAAGTTATTATGTTGATGGATGAAATAAGAAAAGATCCAGAATTGTATACAAGATATGCCGAAATGTGGGGATTAGAAGTTCCCAAAAAAACAAAATTAACAAAAAAAGAACAAAAGGAGGCATTAGAGAATGATGCGGATCCGATAGAAAAACCGAAAAAACAAAAAAATCCTGCCGTTAAAAAAGCGAATAAACAAGCAAATACTATTCAACCTGTGTCGTTTGGTTCTTGGAAAAGTGGATTTAATAAAGGAGACGATTGACTAAAATGAGTGTTCCTACAAAAGTTACACGAAATATCGCAAAGATTATGTTAAACAAGATGTCTTGTGAAGATGCTGAAGATTTCATTGAAAAGATTGATAATATATCTGGATTAAACGGTACTTTCAAAATGGTTTTTAGAGAAGTACAACCTCATCTGCGGAAGGTGGAGAAAAAAGAGGAAGTGATTCCAATTGCTTCCTAAAAAGGAGAAATCATGGGAGACGCTACGAGGAATTTTTCGTTTAGTGAATTTAAATGCTCTCATTGTGGTAGTACAAAAGGTGTAGACATTAAACTGATTGAAGCTCTACAGAAATTGAGAGATATAACAGGAAAGACTATTACAGTAACTAGCGGATGGAGATGTCCAAATCACTCTTTATCAAAAGCCTCCCCAACATCTCAACACGTGAAAGGAATAGCTGCTGATATCCGTATCAAAGGCCTAACGGTTAAACAAATGTATGAGGCGGCGCTCATGGTTCCTGAGTTTGAAGACGGCGGAATCGGCTTATATACGGAAAACTTCATTCATGTTGATGTTAGAGACGGTAAAGCAAGATGGAGCAGAATCAATGGTGTGTATACATCCATTGAAAAATATTTAGAAACTCGATAGCAATATCAATTCCTCCAATAATCAGATGTAGGAGGGAAAGGTGATATAATGAAAAGTAATGAAATTACTCAACTTATATTAGAAGAATCTAGAGAATTAGAGCATGTTTTGAATGATGATATGTTAAAACGATTCGGTAAACTTCACAATGTTAAAGACGAACAAAACCGGCTGAATCTAAAACAAGAAGTTGTTGCAAGATGGGGATACTTTCTAACAGTCAAAAAGAAATACGCACTTCACATCACAAATATGGAAGGTGTAGAAGTAGATGAGTTGCAAACAAAAGGACTGATTACTCGCCGTAGTGATTATCCCTCCCTCACAAAAGAAAAAGTGGGGGATTTGATAAATATGTTAGTAATGGAAGAAAAATTGGATGTCAAAAAGTTAAGAGATTATGTTGAATCCTCCCAGATTTTGATGAGAACACTGTGCGCTAAAGGTGATAAAAGAATTGCCCGCCCAGTAACTTATTCAAAAGAGAAAAAAACCTATAAAAAGATTCCTTATCATTTTGCAGGAATGGATTTGTGGAATCTTTTGGAATATGAATACTTTGTAGCAGGAACAAAAGGATATCTTTTTAAGATACAAGGAATTGAATGGGATAAAGCACCAAAAACAGTGAAAGAACATAGAAGCACTGTTGATTCTCTTAAAAAACTACAATATATTGTGTTGCCATATGAAGAAGAAAAACTACCGGACTATTTCATTATAGATGTAGATGCAATGTTGGAGTTCGCTTGGATAACTAGAGCAAAAGAACTGTTAGAGCCGATTGAACATCTAATCTATAAGACGAAAAAAACAAACAATACAATATTGACGTTTTAAGGAGAATTCCATGGAAAAATATATCAAATTCAAAAATAAGGATATTCCTACGCTCAGCGGATGTGACTATCCCAGGCATGAAGATCCACTAATTGATAATATCATAAGAGCAAATGAGCCTTACCAACCGCATATGATTTACGCGCCTTACATACCTGTGATCGTTACCTCGTTTCCCATGGGAATCAAAACAGATGAAAAAGAAAAATAGGAAACCAAAAATACACCCGCTGATTGATAATATTATTCGTGCTAATGAAGAAGACTCTAATAGTAGAACATATCCTCCAGAAATCTGGGAAAATGTAATAAAGGAATATCGTGAACGGCAGATAATCTCACACGATAGACAAAGGACTTGACAAATGACTAAAAAATCCCCATTTGGTAATTGTGAATCTTGCCCTCTTCAATCTCAGGGCATTGTTATAGGCGAAACAAATTGCGAGGATGATATTAGTAAAGTGGACGTACTAATCCTTGCAGAGGCTCCTGCATCCGAAGAACTGACTCAGGGTAAGCCGTTAGTAGGTACAGCAGGCAAAGTCTTTAGAGAAGCCTTCTCCACATCCAAGTTGAACACGCTAAATTATATGATAACGAATGTTGTACTCTGTGCAAATATTCAAGACGGAAAAACCGTTAACCCTCCAGATGAAGCAGTTGAGTGTTGTAAATCGAACTGGGAAAATCTTATCAAACTTACTGATCCAAAGCTCATCCTCATTATGGGTGGAATTCCGATGAAAGCTTTTGGAATTAATGACGGTGGTATAACAAAAATCCGTGGAAACATCTATAAGCACGAAGATAAAGACGTGTTAATTACACTACATCCTAGTTACATCAAACGTAATGGTGGATTACAATCTGATGCTGGGCAATTGTACCTAAACGATTTTAAAAAGGCATATAGATTGATTAGCGGAACACCAATAGATACAACGCAACCAACGCAACCATCCGATTATACAGTATTCGATCCTCAAGAAACCCCTTATTCATATCAAGTGCCTCCCGAATGTTACAAGGAAGAAATGACGCTGTTCGATGTTCAGAATATACGGGAAACTGATACAATTCTCTATACATTTAAGACAATAGATGGAGAAAAAAAGTATTATCCAGTATCGTCCAGAGAAAAATACTATTACACCAGCAAAATTCCGGTTATAGAAGATGCTCCTATGTTAGAAACCATTACGAATGTATTTTTGGTTAAGACAACGATACATAGGCCAGAACCAAATTCTGTATTCGAAAGTGATGTTAGAACCGAAATTAAACACGCAATAGATTATCGATACAATAGAAAAATTCCAGAAGTACCTATCAAATTAAAGAAGATGTATGCAGATATTGAGGTGTTTAATAATGGCAAACGAAATTTTCCAAATCCAAAAACAGCGCCTTCCCCAATAAATGCAATTTCTTGGAAGATTGATGATGAAAACACTCAAGTTTGGATTGCAAAACTTCCAGAAATGGATCAGAAAGAATACACAATACCAGAAAACACAGAAGTTAGATTCTTTACATCCGAATATAAATTGCTAACCGCATTTTTTGATATTATACGTACAACAAACCCGGAAATTATCTGCGGATGGAATTTTTTGGGATTTGATATGCCGTATATATTCAATAGGGCGAAGCAGTTAGGTGTGGACATTACCAAAATGTCTCCTGTCGGTATTGTATCAACTGGTGCAACAAAATATGGGGACATTCAAGTGTATGGGATGCATGTAATGTGCCTGCTGGATTTATATAAGGAATTGACATATTCAGTTGAAGAATCCTATAAATTGGATTATATAGCGAAAAAGGAATTAGGAGAGGATTTTGGAAAGGTTGCATATGTTGGAAATCTTGATGGCTTGTATTCCAACGATTTGTCTACGTTTTTGAAATATAGTGGAACGGATACAGATATTCTTCGTGGATTAGATTTGAAACTAGGACACGTTGATCTTAAATTTGAATTGATAAGAATCTGTTCTTCCACGTGGAAAGCAGGGGAATCAACAATGGGATTGGTAGATCCTTTGCTTCTTTCATATGCGAAGGGCATGAATTATGTTTGTAGAAATGCTGTTGATAATAGTCATATTACTGAATCAATTCCAGGTGCTTATGTGAGAGATCCTGTTCCCGGCCAAACAGGATTTTTAGTAGATATGGACTTTGCTAGTCTATATCCCAGTATTATTTGTAGTATGAATATTGGGCCGAATACTTATGTGGGCAAAATTGATCCATCCGTTGCAAAGAATTTGATATATTCAAGAGATAGAATCAAAGATTCGGAAATGATTAGTCTGGTTCAAAATCCAATCACTAAAAATTGTAAAACAATTAAAGTTTCCGCGAATAAACTAAAAGCAACAATCGACCGCAAAGGAATGATAGTAACTATAGCGGGAACAATATATAAAAGTCATGATGAAGAAATTTCATTCTTTAACAAGATTCTAACTTATCTATTGGATTCCAGAAAACAATACAAGAAAAGTATGAAAACGGCAAAAGAAGAAAAAAGAGAAGATGACTTCAAACAATTTTCAAACATTCAGTTGGCTTATAAAATTTTAGCAAATTCCGTTTATGGTGTACTGGCAAATACAAATTTTAGAATGTTTAATCAGGACATGGCAAAATCTGTTACACTGACTGGGCAGGAAGCAATTAAATTTAGCGGATATCATATCGGACAATATATGAAAAAAGGAACAACCGATATAGATCCGGATTTTATGGAAGGATATGATGGTAAACACATACCATATTTGATTTATACAGATACAGATTCAATTTTCATAGCAATAGGAGAATATTTAATTGATAAAGGGGTTGTCACTGTCTTGTGATATTTGCCAAAATCGTTTAAATTCTTAAGACATTTATCAAAAATAAGCAGGGATTCCTTCCTATAAGGAGATTTTCATGTTTATCTCTGGAAAAACAATCAAAGTTCCTGCTAGTCAACTACTGGCCCCTAAAGGGACTAGCGTGGCTTTCCCAAAGGAAAACCGGCTCGGATCGACTGGCGAGCCATTCTCTACGGTATACCGAAAGAGAATGTTTCTTGAAGCATTTAGATCGGCATCCAATTGAAAGCCGCAAGACGTGCATTCAAACCTCGATGTCTCCCGAAGCGTCTCTTGCGAGCCGCATCGTGAGCAAGTTTTCGAGGTGTATGCAGGATCTATGAACTCCAATTTGATTCCGTTTTCTAAACATTTATAAGAAAGAATTTGTCGGAACATCTCGGTTGGAAAACAATTATTTATTCGATAATTGAGTTCTTTCCCTTTTGAAGTTCCATTCTTTCTCGATGAAGACTTTCGAAGATCCTTAAGGTCCTCCAGAATCAAAACCTTTGATCCTATCCGGACGAGATCTGCGATAATCTGATTCGTGATCTGGTGAATGGTGTGCTTCGTGAATTGAACAATATTGTTCTTTCCACGATTCTTTTTATTCTCCATCTTACGATGAAACCACCGTTTCATATGATATACTTTATTTGAAGAGGAAACTATTCGCTTGGTGTTGAGATCGATTCCAACTGGATTATCAGTTGATGTTATTTCTGGAGAATCTTCAACATACGTCAATTTGCAATATGTCTTGTTATTTCGAACAAAGATACGGCATTCTTGAACGCCGGATACATCCTTGATACGAGAGAGGATTCTCTTTCCTCTCAAGGGATAATTTCGGCGTCCAAATCGTAACCACCAGTTCGAATATTTAGCGTATTCATTGAATTCTAAGTTGAAGTTCTGATTATCTAGAACAATAATCGGTTTAATTGCAGATTTGGGCAATTTTCGTCCTTTAATAGGACGATAAAGTTGCAGGAAGTTCTGCAGTATTTTTGAGTTTAATTCTGGATAACGTTTACGACAATCGTGATACATAGCCATGAAGTCGAACCAATAATCTGGTCCACCTTCGAAAACATATTGAGACATTTCTTTTAATTTGGAGAGAATGAAGACGATGTTGCTAGATTTACAGGCATTGCCTTCTATTCTAGCAGTATAACTCTTCACTAATTTCATATAATCTCTCCAATAGTTAAAAGAATAAACTTATATATAGTTTTGTCCTATTCAGTTGTTCTTAATTTTCTAGTTTAACACAGTTCATCCTCCCCCCTAAAGGAGGAGTTCTTCCCGCTTATCTCGGATAAATCCAGATTTCATGGAGGGATATGATGACAAGAAAATACCTTACGTGCTATATCAGGACACAGATTCAATCTTTTTGAATCTCGGGGATTATCTTATTGACAAAGGAAAGGTTCCAGTACTATGAATATTCTAAACAAAGTTATTAAAGGAGTTAAAGAGATGATTGGAAATGATGGAAATGGAAACAGAATACCTCTAAGCATTACCGAAAAATTTTGCTCAATTCAAGGAGAAAGCGACGAACTTGGAATTCCATCCATTTTCATCCGAACAGGAGGATGTACACTAAGTTGCCCCTGGTGTGATACAAAATATGCATCAAACGATGGATTCAAATCCAAATTTCAGATTTTCAATGACGAAGAAGCAATTGCGTTTACCGATTTGGTAGCAACTGCACCAAAAGACGAAGTGCCGGTCCAGCACGCCGTAGTTACGGGTGGTGAGCCATTAATGATTCATAATTTAAGTTTAATCACAACGATTGTCAAACGGTTGTGGAATGTTTATAATATTGATACCACATTTGAAACCACTTTGTGCATGATGGATGGGGATGTTGTAAACAAAAATGTCGTGGCAATGGATTCAATAGTAACAATGCACGACATGTTGTTTTCCAAAGAAGAAATTGCAACAGGAGCATCGTTCTTTCATTTTGCAGTATCTCCTAAATTCAATCCCAACTGTTATAAAGTGTCGGTAAAAGTTGAAGATATATTGAGATATTATGAAGTGAAAAATTGGCTTTCCCAAAAAGTCAATGAAGAATATTATAGTCCAGAATATTTTTGTGATTTAATCACTTTTAAGCCCGTTTATCACAAAGATATCGAAAGCACGCTTCTCACATTTGCAAATGAACAGATTCCAGAAATCTTTAGAAAGAGAGTTTGTATTATGCCATTCACACCGACAACTACAGAGGAACTGAATGGTGTACCGTTTAATGAAGCATATAACAAATCATGTTTGGATACTGTCAATTTTTGTAAGAGAAACAATCTTAGATATTCACCAAGAGAACATATCAACTTGTGGGGGTTACGTCGTGGAGTCTGATTCTATTTTTATTCGTTACAACATTTCATCAAAAAAAGGAGTCTAAAAAATGCCAGCAGGAAATTTCGTATGTGCTGCGCTTCCAAGTGTGCATACACAAATGATCAATACAATAAAAGAATTGAAAGAAACTGGTGGAGAGGATCTTGTACACAAATTCTTGTCGGAAGAGTCTTTAGATAGTTTTTTCAAGGAGAATGTTAATAAGTTTTTAACCAGTATAGGAATAATTCTTCCAAGACTTCCTAATCAAGCAACCGGACATGGTAAATCTCAATTTTCCACAGAAGTAGCTAAAATCAGGAAGAATGGCCCAAGAATAACAAAGAACAACATAGAAAAATATAGCGAGATCCTAAAGAAATTCAACAACACACCATTCCTGAAAAACTGTGAATTAATCATAGATAGTGCAGGCTTCCAAATCCAACAATTTTATTTGGACAATACTGAAATTCCTACATACATCGATTTATTTCATGATGAATTCATGGCAAATCGAGACAACGAATTCGATTGGGCGTTTACACTAGATATAGCTCCTGGTGGAAGTCATTGTCCGTTTGATACGTTTGAAGAGATGGAACAATTGTGTAGGCATTCATATAGTAAAGCTTCTGCATTACCGGAAGACATACGAAACAAAATGCTTTACATTCATCACTTTAGAACTATCAAAATCCATAAGATTTACAAAAAGTTGTTGGATGACTATGGGCAGAATTTTACTAATTTCTCTACTGGTGGATTAGTAAGCTTTGGACGAAGTGGTTCACCTCCTTTTATTATGTATGCAATTCCATTAATTGAAGTGCTCAACCATGTATTGGATAGAGGGTTAACGTCATTCAGATTTCATGTGTTGGGTGGATCTGAATGGAAAGAAATTCTTGGGCACAAATTCTTCGAGAGACATATAAAGGAAGAATTTGGAATTGACGTACAAATAACTTATGATAGTACTACATTATTCAAGACGTTGTGTCTAGGAAGATATACTTTTAGGCCGGATGAAACAACCAAAACGATTAAAAAATTGAGTCTCCGAGAAGCAGATTTACATCAGTTTGATGATGCCCTTCAGGATTGTGACAACTACAAAGAGCTGTTTTATGATTTGGTAAACGAATCTGTTAGAGCACATGGAATGGCTGGATTAGAATACGGAATAGATGAAATATATGTAACCGGAAACAAACAAACATCAAAATATAGTAAACTTGAGAGAGAATTTGCAGGTTTCGGTTCTAACCGGGAAGGGTATGATGGTAGAATTACGAGACTTGCCTATTCATATGGTATGCTCCAGATTTTGAGATTGTTTAAAGTAGTTGAAAATTGGTGTGAGGACTACGTAGACGAGCTTTACCCCCAGTTCATAGACGGACTAAACAACAAGGATACACAATCAAAGTTAAATCATAGAATCGAAGAGATTATGATATTATTGAACGGAGGCAATTCCATTAGTAAGAATATCAATCTTAAAGCGGTGACGATTGGAAACACTCTAGAATTGATTTCTGAGTTTAAACGAGATCGTGCAAAAGGCCTTGCTAAGTGTGATCATCTTGTCAATGCCTATATGATGAAAGACGAATGTCATGATCTACGCCCAAAATCTCACAAAGTTAACATGTTCATCTAAGGGAGCAAAACCATGCTGAGTGAATATTTTATAGATACGTGTTTGGTGGCTTGTGCATCAATTGATACTTCTAGAAAGAACGCTAGAGAACTATTCAGTAACATGCACATAATATTCAAATGGTACAATGAAGAAGTTCCAAAAGAATCTCGCCCAATTGAATTTCAAGACAAGGCTCTGTTAACATTCTATTTGTGCCAGTGTAGAAAAACCGAAAAGAAATTCGATTTTCAAGATATCTTAAACAGATTGCACAATGGAAAATTTGGAAATCTTGTACCATTGCTGTCTGCGATTCAAGAAGAAGTAGATGATGAGAGATATGAACAAATCTCTAATACAATTCGACAAAAACGAAAGATGTGTGAACTTACTAAAGGAAAGTGTGGATTTCAAAAACTATTAGAGGATATTGATAGTGGTTCTTTTATAGATGATGAAGAAATCATTGTAAAATGGGAAGAGCAGATAACAAAAAGTCATTCAAATTTTATGACTCTGAAAAAACAAGAATCAATAGGAAAAGCGGAATCTTATGATATGAGAGAAGGAAACGTGTCTGCAATACTTGATAAGCTTAGAGAATCTACAAACGAAGAAAAATCCCTCAAAACAGGTTTCGACTTTTTAACAAAAGTTCTTCCCGCAAAAGGATTTGAAAATCGTAGATTGTACCTGATTGGTGGATCTTCCGGTGTAGGTAAATCCGCAATGCTGATTAATCTAATATCTAATGCGGTATCCAGAAATCATCCGGATTCTGAAGATTCTCGCCCTGCTACTTATCTATATATTACTGCCGAAAACTTAATCGATGAATCTTGGTTGAGATATTATTGTTGTTTGAAAGATAAACCCCATTCTAAACTGGTTAAAGAAATTGAAGAGAGTAGACTCTATGCTTTAAAAGAATTCAAGGCAGGAAATGATGAAGCTGCATCTGAAAGCTTAAAACGATTTGATAGCAAAATTCAAACCGAAATGACGTCAATTTTAGAATCCAAGAATTCAAACATACTATTTAAGTATGTACAATCCAAGAGAACAACCGTAAGAGATATTGAAGCAATCATTGATTCAGTATACCAAACGTGCAATTTACGAGCGATTTTTATTGATTACTTGGATTTGATTACAACGGGATTGAATCTTGAATATAGACACGAACTTGGTGTTGTTACACAATTCTTTAAGAATTTTGCAGTATCCTATGATTGCCCAGTAGTAACAGCAACACAATTAAACCGAGATGGATACCGTCCAGAATCAGAAGCATGCTTAACACAGATGGGTGAATCGATGCAGAAAGTAGATGCCTCTGATTTCATTCTATTCCTTCAAAAAGCAAAAAAACCAATTGGTACATTCATAGTAGATGGGAACAAAAAGAAAATCATCAAAAAAATAAGAGGAACTGTCCTAAAAAATAGAAATGGGAAAGAAGGAGAAAGTTCTATTCTAATGTATCCAATGACTGTCGGGGGTGAAGATGTCTTCAGTTTTAAAATTCAAGAGATGCCCGCCAATGTCGAGGAATTAGATGATGATAATATAGATCAAGGAAACGATATTAACGAATTAGATGGCGGGATATTGGTAATTTGATCCGCAGGATAAACTAAAATTTTGGCTCTTTAACCCTAGGCGATGTTATAAAGGAGAATACGATCATGAGTAATGAAAATAGTGAATACATTAGATTTCTTGAAGAATCGGTAACAAACGAGGATGCTGGTGTGGTTGATGATACCTATGTTGGTATGCAATCCGCTAATGTCAAATGGGATGGAAACGGATCCGTTCCTGAAATTTCTAAAGATGAGAAATTGAATCTCGTTGTTGACAAGATCCTGAAACGTGAACCGAAAGAAGATGGTACGGAACAACACGTTGATCTGAATTCCGAGAAAGATCCTGCTGGTATCGACGATGGTACGCATGTAAAAGAGCAGGCGGATGGTGAAGAAGATGAAAAGAAAGAAGACGGCGACGAAGGCAAAGAAGAAGATGAAGAAGGTGTAGAAGAAGGCGATTGCCCTGAATGTGACAAGAAAATTAAAGAGATCTTTGCAGAACTCGGTTTGTCACCGCTTGAGTTAATGGAAGGTGGAATTGGCGAAGTATCTATTGCTGACGCTCTTTTAGAAGGCGTTAATATGAATACCCATGAAAAGACGGTAGACTTCACACCTTACGAAACAAAGATTCTCGAGCAGTTTATTGCGGAAATGGGCATGTCTGAAGATAGTGACGATGAATTTGCAGACGATGCTACGGAAGATAAAGAAGATAAGGAAGAAGACGAAGACGAGGATGATGACGAGGAACTTTAGGAGATAATAATGTTCCAAATATTTATTAAAACGAGGGGTAAACTTATTAGATTAGGTGACGGACGAACAGTCCGTACACCACGTAAGCTCATCGTAAAAGAAAATGAGCTAAAGTCAGTTTTGGGTTCTCTGATGGTTAATTGTATTCCAGAAAGTGAATATGAAGTCACGGAAATTGACGATGCAGATGTACCCAAAGAAAAGACTCAATCGAAACGTTATAAATATCACAACGATTCCGTCAACATTGATCTAAATGCACAGATCACACAAAGATACGGAAGATAGGAGCAGTCATGGGAAAGAAATTGGTATTTTATCTAAAGAATGCGTCAAGAGCAATTACAATTACAGATCATAAAGAAAACCGATCAATGAGTGATATCAAAAAAGAAGTTGCAGATTTGATCGCTGGTGTCGGTGTTTGTTATTGGGAATCTGGGAATGATTGTTTGATCTTGAAAGCTAATGAAATTCTCGGAGTATATGTTGAGGAAACTGGTAAAGTTAAAAAGGAAGAAAGTGATCTGGTGATTGATGATTTAGAAGGGAATGATTTTTCACTGTCTAGCTTTGATTCAGATATAGATTATGAAGAAGGTGAAAACATCGATAAGAAACTTACAAATCATCTAAGAGAAATCGAACTAGAGGAAAAAGAAGAAATCTCCCCAGAAGTAGAAACTATATCTATAGTAGATAATAGAGATATCGATTTGGTAGGTGTTGCTACACCAGATATATCTCTAGATGGTTTGGATGATGGGGATGATGAACTCATGCTTCCCCCGGATGTTTCTATTAAACAAATTAAATTACCAGTGGATTCCTCGAAATCCGAAGTTGTTCAACAAGCACAACAGCGGATGAATGTAACTGTTAAACAGGAACCTCGCACACCGGTAGTTGATTTTCCAGAGCATATGTTGGCAGTAGCAGAATCATCTGAAGAAGTAGATGCTGGTTCAGTAAACAGTCCAATGCTCTCTCAGATGGGTGTGGTTCAAAAGAAAGTAGATCCCAATGCTCCAAAACCAGGAATGACTCCTCAAAATGTTCCTAGAGTTGGAGAAAAGAAAACGTCGGATATACTGAATCGTGTACAGAAATCAGCAAAGAAAAACAATGTAAAAATTCAACCCGTATCATTAAGAAGGGATCAATGATGTTTCATATTTCATTATGGGAAATATCATTTTCCATTTTTCTTCTGTTTGGTTCCTTTACTCTAAGTAGCTCTATTTCTTTTATGAAAAAATATATGAGACGAAGAATGTTATTAGAATACTACCCGGAACTATTAGTGATTCTTGAGGACGCTAAGAACGTAGCATTTAAGAAAGTCTTTCATGACGATATCCTGGCAAATTGTGGAAGTGGATATAAACTATCTTCCGCTCAATTGAAAGTTTTTCAGGATAGATACGTTAGACTTGTCTTGGACTATTGTGGCCCTTCAATTGAAGATGATTTGGTATCCATTTATGGAGACTATGAATCCATCTGCTTATTCTTGGTTACTGGATTCATACTGAAAGTCTCTGAAAATGAATATGAAATTCTTCAAGCAGTTGAGCAAGATGACGAAGAAAGAATGGATGCAATTAAAGATCCATTTAGGAGCACTTGATAATGGCAAGACGTAGATATAATGGAAAAGGAATTCTTACTGAACGAGATGATCCCACGGAAGGACTCTTGGGAAAAGTAAGAACTTTGATGTATGGAAAAACAGGACAAAAAGAATTAGATAAGGTTGATCTTGCATTATCCAATATATCCACAGACGTTTTAAGCAAAAACTCCCGTAACTATGCAGAAATAATGCATAAAGTATTTTCAAACTCAATTACACAAAAAGATTTGGAAAATGCTCCGAACGTTATAGTATCAGACATGATGACAATTGCCAGAATGTCTCGATATATAAGCGCAGAAGAAATTTGTGATTCAATTCCTTATTGTGCTAGAGCTTTGAAGGTGTTGAAGGATGGCGTTTGCTCACCGGATGATATTACTAAAAAGACAATACAATTACTTTCAACAGAAGATAGTTCTGATGATAATGATCAAGTCGAAAAGGATGTTAGAAATATAATCCGTGATTTGAAAATTGAACCCATAATGGATACAGTAATATATGAAACCCTAAAATTGGGTGATCAATTTATTGAAATATGTGATTACACAACAGACGAAGTACCGATTACTCAATCTCTACTACAGGAAGGGTTGATAACTGAGCAAGAAGTAAATCAAACATTCGAAATAAAAATGTCTCCCGATAGTACAGAAGTAATGAAAGTACAATTAGAAATAATTCAAGATTCTGGAGATGATGGTATTGAACAACTCTTGGAAGATGTAGAATTAGATAATCTGGGATCGATTTTAGAAGACAATGGAACTCAAACCAAAAAGACTACGGATGAAGATCCAGCAGAAGGCGGGGACACAATAGATCTTAGAAACATCCGAATAATTGTTCATGATCCAAGAACCGTAATTAAACTACAGTCTAGAAGATATAAGATGTGCTTGGGTTATCTGGTTCTTCCTTACAATGAACAATTTACTGGACCATTAACTGGTATGAATTCTGCTCCCGGTACAGGCGGATTCGGTTCTGCAAACGGAAGATTTCATACAGGTATGTCAAGCTTAATGCCCGGAAGTGATTCATCTATGGTTGGCATTGATGCGCTTTACAAAGATCTTATTGGAAAAATCAAGAAGCATCTAAACGATAAAGAAATTGTAGTAAATAAAAAAGAAGTCATGGATATGATTACTCGCGCTATTAGTGAAGTTGAAGACGAAGATGAAAAAAGAAATCCAACGGAAGTATCCAAATTACAAATCAGATACGTACCGGTTAATAGAATGGAACATTTCTTTTTGAGCAGTCAACGGTTTTTCCCATACGGTGAAGGTATCTTCTTCAAATCCACGCTCAAAGCAAAAATGCTAATCGCGCTAGAAACATCGATGACTATGAAACGGGTTTCAGATTCAATGGATCGCCGTGTGTGGTATGTCGAATCAGGATTACCAAGGGATGCGCGTAACCTGATAGAAGAATTGAAGATGAAATTTAAGAAGAAAAAATTCAGCATTGATGGGCTGGGATCGATTTCTACAATAGCTTCCCAGATGAATTTTAACGAAGATTTATACATACCGCAAACAAAAGGTAAGAGATTCGTTGAACCAGATGTATTGGCTCCTGCTGGTGATATTCGCGGTTTTGTTGAGGATTTGAAGTACTTGAGAGACGAAATAGTCGCCAACTTGGAAGTCCCTCCTGCGTACTTAAATCTTGAGGAGAATTTATGTACAAGCCTATCTACTGCAATCACTTACACGGATGGCAGTGTTGTGACTTTACAAGAAATAATTGATGAATTTGAAACAGGAAATAAAGATATTTGGATCCATTCATTTGATCATTCTACTGGAAAAATTGTTCCAGGAAAAGTGACGTGGGCAGGTAAAACAAGACAAAATGCCATAATGGTTAGAGTACATTTAGACAATGAAAAATATATTGATTGTACACCGGATCATAAATTTATGCTGAGAGATGGATCATACAAGGAAGCCCAACACCTATCACCAAATGAGTCATTGATGCCATTCTATACACAAAATACAAATTCTGTAGGATCCCATGGATTATCCTATATGATGATTTATCACCCGGGAATTAATAAATGGCAGAAAAGATATCATTCATTTGCAGATGCTTTAAATCTTGGATATGGGAAAGGATATGCAATACATCATGCAGACGGCAATCCCAGAAACGATCATCCTTCAAACCTAAAATCCGTGTCATTTAGAGAGCACGCTATATTGCATAGAGATTGGGGAAAACGAAAAATAGAATCAGGTGGTGTAATGTATCATATGGTAGAATGCAGAATTTGCAAAAAACAATTTAAATGCAAAACATGCACAGATCAAGTCACATGTTCGCCCGAATGCAAATCCGCCTATCATCGTCTAACCGGTTTGAAATCATGGGATGCTCGTAAGGATGCTCTCCGTGAAAAATATCCGTATGTAACGAGAATTTGCGATTGGTGTGGCGAGGAATTTCAATTGATTCAAACCACTAAATATTTGGAAAATCAAACAGCTAAATCCTATATGTGGTATAGTTGTAGTAATCCAGAATGTTCTAAGAAAATCAAATATGCAAATATTTCAATGGGAAAAATGCATGGATTATTAAAAAAGGATATTACTTACATTAACTGTGAAATATGCGGTAAATTGTGCATTAGTTGTGAAACAGATAATTCCAAGATATTTAAAACCGTTTGTAGAGTTCCCGCGTGCAGTAACACTAAAATTGCAAGGGATTCCGCTTTAAAGAGAAGACATCGTCACAATATAACTTGTGCTGTTTGTGGTAAAGTGGTTGAAAAGCACGACTACTATAAAACAATGTATCCGGAAACGTGCGGCCACCCAGATTGTTTTGCAGAAAATTGCAGTAGAATTCACAGAGGAATGTATGTGCCTAGAACTATTGATGTTGATCCAGTTGTAGAAGAAATTTCCTCTGAACCAGTTCTTCTTAATCATAAAGTTGTTAAAGTCGAATGGCTTGAAGAGAGAATGGATTGTGGAGATCTTGAAGTAGAAAAATATCACAATTTTGCAGTAGATGCAGGTGTGATAATTCATAATAGTAATAAAAGTGCGCTTTCGTTTGAAAACGCGATCTTTGCTCAAACCATTGTTTCATATCAAAATGTTCTATCCAATATGCTCCAAGCATTTATCGAAAAAGTCTATGTATTTACCAAGAAGAAGAAAATGAAAGAAGGTATATCCCTAAGTTTTCCGCCACCGAAGATGCTTCAATTAGAGAGGGATGCAGAAAAGTTCGACATGATTGGGAGAATTGTTCAAGTTCATAAAGAATTGGGCATCGAAGAAGAATGGACCAAGAAGAATTATGTCGATTTACCACACGAGCAAATTAAACGTGCAGAAATAAAGGCAAAGCTTGATGATAAGATGTCACCTCCTAATCCGGATGATGCAGGACTCGGTGGAATGGGAGGTATGGGCGGAAGTATGGGAGGAATGCCGTCGGGTTACTAAAATCGCAGTCGTTTTCCCGAGGACAAATCCATAGTACCAAATCAACAGTTTTACGGAGAGATCTGTCCTCATGAACAAAACTAAAGCGATCAAATATCTGTTAGAAATCTCAAAGAAGAATGGTGTTCACGTAGATGAAGGTGAAGATGAGGAACAAGAAGATACAGAAGCAACACCCGATTCTAATACAAAAGAGATACCCGAAGAAGTAGTGGATGACGGATCTGGAAACAAACTAAAACTTCCGAGAATCCCTTCTGCTGCTGAATTATTGGGTGTAGATCCGTCTGAACTAAATCCTCCGTCAATTACACCAGTTCGAGACATGACGAGATTAGGAAATCCTCCTGAATTTCCAGAGGATGACGGAGAAAATACTGATCAAGAAGCAGATACAACTGATGAATCCCCAGATGAGGAAGCAGATGAATCCGAGTATGAAGAACTACCGGATGATGAAGAATCGTCTGAAGATGAAGAACTGCCGGATGATTCTGAATATAGTGACGAAATGCAAGGAGACGAAGAACCTTCTGGTGATGAGGAATTATCCGATGAGCAACCTTCAGACGACGACGAAGAATTACCAGATGATTCCGAATATGATGATTCCACTGATAGTTATCCTGGAGAACCAAATGGTCCAGCGCAAGGTGGAGGAGATGCCGGAGAGGAAGATCAAGAACCATCCGGTGCACCGCCTCCAGATCAAGGAGACGCTCAGCAAAGTCCGGATGTAGTTGTTCCGAATAAAGCATTGAAACAACCGGATCAAGAAAACGATGAGTTGTCTGAACAGCCGCCTGATGAAAATCCAGAAGAGCAAGATCCTAATGCTCCGCCCCCTGATCCAAACGCTCCGCCGCAAGATTCTAATTCACCCCCTCAAGATCCCAATGCTCAACCAGGGCAAGATCCATCTATGGGTGGAGATCCTTCAATGGGCGGAGGTATGGGGGGAATGGGTGCAGATCCAATGGGTGGAATGGGTGCGCAAGAAGAACCATTAGAACCAGAGGATCTTGGTAAAATCTATATGTTGAAAAAGATCTATTCACGTCTATTAGCAGTAGATCAGAATCTCAATTATTTCAACGATCCAGAGTTTGATGAGTTGAAAAAGTACAATTCAGAAGCAATTGAATTGTTTGAAACTATTGTAAGCAACTTTGATCAATTCAAGGACAAACTAGATGATATAGTTAAGATGTTCCAGAAACTTATGGTGAATATAGTGGATAACACTGAAAAACTCTCTAAGAAAGTTAGAGATGGAGAAGAAGAATGAGTAACAATGAGATGTTTATCATAAGTGAAAATGAAATTCAAAGATCTATTCCGAAGAATATCAAAGTAGGTAGAGATAAGATTCGGATGGAAGTATGCTTACAAACCGTAGATGATGTCAATCGAAATCATCGTAGATATAGTTTGGCAATCATGCGAGAGGGCCTTTCTAAAATCGAAGAGAGAATTCGTGAAGGAAGTTTTATTGGGGAACTCGATCATCCTATTGACAAAGATCCAACAAGACAAGTAACTGTATTATATTCAGAAGCTGCTCATCGAATTTTAGATTATGGCTGGGATGGAAATAAGCTAGTTGGTGTTCTTGAAACATTAAGAACTCCAAAAGGAACCATTTTAAAGAATTTGGCGGAAGATGGTGTTCCAGTTGGTTTTAGTTTCCGTGGTATGGGTGAATTGAGACAAGTTACAGAAGATGGTAATGACGTTTATGATGTCGTCGGACCAATCCATATTGTAACTTGGGATTCAGTAGGATATCCTTCCCATGCTCAAGCTAAATTGATTAAAGTGACTGAAAGTGTGCAGAATGAATTACGTGAATCAGCAAATATGATGATGAAAACGAGCAAGCTGTTACACGAAGAAGCCGGAATAGTTGAGAGAAAAGGACAGATTTGTACGCGTGAAGGCGTTTGTTATCTTCCTAATGAGTGGGATCGTTTAGTTGAACAGCGAGTTGTTCAATTAGTTAAAAGATTCATTGTATAAGGATAACTGATATGGCTGTTGTCGTTCCTGAACAGATAAGAAGCATTGATCCTTGGTCCGAAAATCGTTTCTCAGATAATTACAATTTGAGACACAGATTACTGACAAAAGGGGAGGATGTCGTTGTTCATAATGATTCTTTTGCTTTATCTATCATTGATTCAACAACCCTAAGAATAGGTCCTGGAATTGCAATTAAAGATGATGTTGCAATCCATATCTATGAATATCAAGATATAGATCTATATGCTTCAACGGATGGTTACGGTGTTGATAGTGATCCACCTATTCATCTTAGTGCTGTTGATTATACAACCCATGTAATGTTGAAATATCAATATGCTAGATCGATGCCTGCTCCTTCTGCCTCTTATAGGTTCATAGAAGATGTGGCAACGTATTTTACATCTGCGATGTATATGTACTTGGGTTATCTAACAATATCTAACAAGACAATAACTGAAGTACATCCTGAAGGAATAATGGTTCCATTTCCAGGAGGAACAACGTACAGACGAATTACAATTAATCCGTATACAGGATATTCTCGTATTAATGGTGGTGTTGTCCGTCCGGAAGTGGATGGAGGTGGCGGTCCTGCTGGTTGGTATGAAGAGTGGAGTTACTATTAATGGCGATTGTAATCCCAAATCAATATAATACTCTGGCACCATTTGTATCCAGATTATACAACACGGTTAATCATCTATCTGCTCTAGAATTTCCCTTATTGGATTTGAATGCATCTCTACCCGAAGAAGATCAAATAGCAGATGCGTTGACTAGGCCAATGCCCGGTGAAGTATATGATGGTGCGTATGATGATTATACGTTTCACCCAGGTGGAGTAGGACATAATCAAACGGAAGGATTGATTGATTTAACTGATCCGTTTTATGGAGACAACGATCTTCGTATTTTCAAGAGAAGTAATACAGAATTAGATGTTACTACTGGTAGATGTATGGTTGCTAATATTTTCGCGGAGATTACAGAAGTTTCAATCTTGGATATTACAAATGAAGATCATTATAAATTTCCAAGCGTTGATTATTCCCCTGCGGATCCCGCAACTATTGCAGGAAAAACTTATGTAGTAGTTGCATCTTTGTACGGAGATATTGATTCTGCAGAAGTAGGTTTATTTATAGTAAGAGATGTAACATTTCATGCATTTAGAACCGCTGTTGCTGGCGTAGATTCTATGTTTGAAAAAGCACTTGTAATGTTAGGTGCATATTCCGTAGACGGTTCTAGCGAAATTGATGAATTATATGACGAAATTATAGTAAGTGGTACTACGTACAAACGAGATTGGTTACCTAGAGGTTTAGATATTTCTATTACTCCATTGAACGGAGGAGTCATCAGAGATGATGGCGGTAGTCCCGGTTGGTTCGATGATTGGACATAAAAAGGAGAATTACTGATGCCATTACCTATCCAAATAAAAAGAGCAGATTCAGATTATTTGGACGATCATGTATTAGCAGACGGTGAACTAGCGTATATCCGGCACTGGCTTATAGATGATGGCCCTCAAGCGGGTGAATACATCGATGATTATTCTTTACGGGTTGGTGATGGTGTAAATGCAGGCGGGCAGGATATTCGCGGAGCATATTTAGAAGCTGCTTTATCTACGATCCTTCAACAATCATCTAATGCCACATCATATGGTGTTCTTTGGAACAATGATAATGAATATAGACCCCCATATCTTGATTGGTGGGTAGGATTAGATGGATCAACCAGAGCGACATTATATCAATCTATTGCTCCGAATGCTCAAGTTAGCACCGTACACCTTGGCGAAGGCGGGTTAATGTTCGATGGAACATTTATGGATTTTGAAGTAACTACTGCTTCCAGAATTCTTGGAACGCTGACTCCCACAGCATTGGTAGCATCCGAAGAAACTGCTCATTTGAGAAGTGGCGTATTTGTTAATACTACGTATGATGGTGGAAATCCTCTAAGA
>Ga0172380_10001409_pt1 | contig 41317 bp, 38 predicted proteins | sample Leawe162metaG_FD_119747 | JGI IMG/M metagenome (GOLD analysis project Ga0172380, IMG submission 119747) | Leachate microbial communities from a municipal landfill in Southern Ontario, Canada - Leachate well 162 metaG | ecosystem: Engineered > Solid waste > Landfill > Unclassified | place...
AGATACCCAATGAGACATTTTTAGGAGTAATTTTAACGAATAAAAATAGAAATTGCCACCATATCTAAGTTAGGTCTAACATGAAGAGACATTCCATGTAAAGATGCTGAGTATTTTTGTAACAACTCTTTTTGCGAGCTACTTATTGTCTTATAAATCATTTCGGTTATACTATACCTGATAAATGAATTCAGAAAAAAAGAAAATTGATTACTCAAAACTGATTACCAAAATCATCGTATGGTTCATTCTGCTAACGATGGTTTTGTCAGGTATCATGATTTTTTAAACAAAATTGGAGGAAGATCATTGAAATATTCTCTCAAATGAGGATATTTTTGGTAAAATAAATACAACAATAGGAGGATTAATATGACAAAGATATCTGGGCTAACTAGTGCCCAAGCTAATGAAAAATTGAAAAAATATGGTTTTAATAAGCTAAACGAAAAAGCTGGTATCTCGCTAATACGGTTATTGGTCAATCAGTTAAAGAAGAACTACCTAATATATCTCTTTGTATTTACATCCGTCTTATCTTTTATCGTTGGCAAAAACGTTACGGGATGGGCGATCTTATTTATTGTCTTAATGGTTATTGGCACAACCTTCATACAAGAATATCGGGCAGAAAAAGCGATTAGCTCCTTGAAGAATATGATATTACCTTTATCGATTGTTATTAGGAACGGCAGAGAAAGAAGGACGGATTCATCTCTTATCGTCCCAGGAGATATTGTTATTTTGCATTCAGGCGAGAGAATACCGGCAGATGGAGTTATACTTCACGAGACTGAGCTTCGAGTGAATGAATCAGTCTTAACCGGTGAATCTAAAGACATCGCCAAAACAGATAACAAAGATGCGCTCAATAACTTGAATAAAGTTTTTATGGGCACATTTGTAACTAGTGGGAAAGCAACGTTACAAATTACCCACACTGGAATGAATACAGAATTTGGAAAAATTGCCGGATTAATATCGGAAACCCAAAAAGAGCTACCGCTTCAAGAAAAGGTAAATAAGATTGTTCAATATATGGCAACTATCGCAATAATTGCCGGAATCTTAGTCGGGGTAATCTCACTCCTAAGAAATGCTCCTATTACAAACGAGGTGCTTGTTGAGACGATGCTTATCGTGATAGCTATAGTTATTTCTTCCTTTCCAGAGGGGTTCCCCGTTGTCCTCACTTCAACCCTTGCCTCGGGCGCATATCGTATGGCTCAAAAAAATGCTGTGGTGAACCGAATGTCGACGATTGAAACATTGGGAGAAACAACTGTAATTTGCTCTGACAAAACAGGAACGATCACCATGGGGGAAATGACTGTAGGCAAAATTATCACAAAAGATCATGAATATAATGTTAGCGGAACTGGTTTTAGCCCAGATGGACAAATAACTTTAGGTGAAAAAGTACAGGACAAAGAGAGCAATTCTGTGTTATTCGAGCTCCTTAAATGTGGCGTCGTTTGTAATGATGCCAGGATAAGCAAAGAGGAGGCTGATACTGATTTTCATATCGCTGGCACTCCAACAGAAGCATCGCTCCTTTTCCTTGGCGAAAAAGGAAATATTTATCAAGATGATTTTGACGCCGAAAGGATTAGTGAAATTCCGTTTAGTTCTGAGCGTAAGATGATGGCTATTTTGATCAACGAAGAGTCCGGCAAAAAAATTTATACCAAAGGAGCACCGGAAGTAATATTGAAGAAAACAACACATGTTTTAACAATCCACGGAGAAATAGAACTAACCAAAGACCAAAAACAAGAATTCGAAGACAAACTTGACTCACTTGCAAAGAACGGTTTTCGAACATTGGCTTTAGCATATAAAAGTACGGACGGGAATAAAATCGAGGGCGAAGAAGGCGGGCTGACATTAATTGGAATCTTAGGTATTGATGATCCTCCAAGAAGTGATGTAGCAGAAGCGATCGCTGATGCAAACAGAGCAGGCATTAAAGTCAAAATGATTACTGGTGATAGTAAACATACCGCAATAGCCATTGCACAACAAATTGGTATATCCAATAGTGTCCTATCCGGATCAGATCTAGATGGAATGAGTGATGATGAGCTAAGGCGAATAATCGCCGATATCTCAATCTTCGCCAGGGTAAAGCCTGAGCACAAACTTAGAATCGTTGACGCTTTGAAGGATAACGGTGAAATTGTAACCATGACGGGCGACGGGGTTAACGATGCTCCTGCACTAAAAGAGGCACACATTGGTGTTGCGATGGGAAAGAATGGCACTGATGCGACAAGAGAGGTTGCCGACTTAACACTTAGAGATGATAACTTTTCGACGATTGTTGAGGCAATCAAAGAAGGTAGGACAATATTTGATAATATTCAAAAGTTTGTTACTTATCAGCTTTCCTGCAACATGGCTGAACTGACGTTAATTATTCTAGCCGTAGTGCTAGGACTACCTTTGCCCCTGGTGGCATTGCAAATATTATTCATGAATTTAATTACCGATGATCTGCCGGCGATTAGCTTAGGATTTACTCCCTCGGCTAAGAATATTATGAGAATCAAACCTCGAAAACAATCTGACGTTTTGACAAAGAAACTAATCACATTGATTGTTTCACTGGGGCTATCTGCCGGACTGGTGATTCTAGGTGTTTTCGCTTTTTCTTACAAAATTCTTCATCTTGATCTAGATACGTCAAGAACAGCAACGCTTTTGACTTTAATATTCATCGAAATTACCGCCGCATTTAGTTTTAGGTCATTGAAACAGAGAACCAAACAACTTCCATTTTTTGCTAATAAGTTTTTGGTTATTGCTTCCGCTATCTCGTTTCTCGCAACCTTAGCAATCGTTTATACGCCATTAAATGCAGTTTTTAATACGAGACCAATACATTTTCTCTGGTGGCCAATCTTCTTTGTACTTTCGCTGCCTGCGATTTGGCTGATTGATTATATTAAAATCAAGAAAGGCATAATAATCCCAATCGAACAGAAGTAAATTCTCAACCAATATCAGAAAAATAAGAATGAAATTATAGTAGCAAGTCCTGCTAAAATCATTATTGCAGTGATAATCCAACCAAGAAAAGTAGTTACTGAATGATTAGTCCATTCACCCATAATTTTTTTATCGCTACTCAACTTAATGATCAAAATGAGAACTATTGGTGCCACTAGGCCATTTATGATTGCGGAATAGATCAGAGCTTTGATCGGATCAAGGCCGATAAAATTCATCCCCAAGCCGACAAGCATGGAAATAATGATTACGCCATAGAAAGCTGATGCCGTTTTCAGTTTATGGGACAACCCTTCTCGCCAACCAAAACTCTCTGAAATAGCATAAGCAGAGGACCCCGCCAATACAGGTACGCCTAGTAAACCTGTTCCAATAATCCCGATAGCAAAAAGCCAAAAGGCACCGTCCCCAGCGAGCGGTCTTAAAGCCATGGCTGCATCAGACGCAGTATTTATATTTGTTATTCCTTGTTTGTAGAGGGTGGCAGCACAGACTGCGATAATAAAGAACATAACGAGATTTGACAGGAACATGCCTGACCAGACGTCTATTCGCATCTTTTTTACTGCAGTCATATCAGTACCCTGTCTAGAGGCCAAGGTAACCTTTCCTTGAGCGATCTGATCTTCGACCTCCTGTGATGTTTGCCAAAAAAATAAATAGGGCGAAATTGTAGTGCCGAGAATGGCACAAATAAGCAAAATTTGATCTTTTGAGAAAGTAATGGAAGGTATAACTCCATGCCTAAACGCCTGAGTCCAAGAAAAATCTTGAACAGCGAAAGCTGTGAATATATAAGCCAACAAAACTAATGCTAGATATTTTAGATATTTAGCATACTTTGTGTAATTTATAAAAATTTGCATTAGTAATGTAACGAGAGTAAAGGCTACGACTAAAAATATGAATGGTATGTTTGGAGCTAAAAGTTGCACTCCTTTAGCCATTGCGCCTAGATTAGCTCCAATATTGAAAACATTTGAAAAAAAGAGCAATGCAGCACATACCAATAGTACTCGTCGTGAATAGTGACGACGAATATTTGCTGCAAGACCTCGCCCTGTGACCAACCCTAATCTGGCGCACATTTCTTGCACTACGGCCATTAGCGGAAAGGTTAGAGCCGATAACCAAAGCAATTGATTTCCATATTGTGCACCAGTCTGTGAATATGTTGCAATTCCAGATGGATCGTCACCAGAGGCACCTGTCGTAAGTCCTGGCCCGAGCCCATGCCAAAAATCCCTGGCATCTTTTAGTGGTCTTTGTTTAGTAACATTCTCGGCGAATTTCTGCGTAGCGTTTGTAGCAGCATCTAGGGCTTCTGCAGGTTTGGATATAACATTTTTTATGAACTTATCTGTTTCTTTGTCATTTAGCATATGCTCCAATCTATACTACTGTTGATAACAGTATAGTTGGTCTGAAACATATAGTAAATTACTTCTAGTTATTAGCTTCTAACGATCAGATAAAGAAAAATTATAAACAAGAGAGCACATAATGATATCGTTAAATATCGGTTGGTACTTGTGGTTTTTTTATTCCCGGTACTATTACTGGCTAGATCTTTTAGCTGCCGAATGCGATACAAGTCATTTTTTGCATGAATCCTATAGAAAATTGCTTCTTCGGCAAGATCTTTATTCTTTGGCTCAATTTCTTGTCCGTGCTCTTCAAATGCTCTTTTTACCAAATCTCTTACTCTTGATTCAGTATTAGTTTCTAGCTCATCCATTAGCTGTTGTTTTCCGATATTATCTCTGGCAAATTGAGTATAGATTGAGTCGATATATTCTTTCTCTTTTTTTTGAACCACATCAAAGCACTTTATCTCAATTTTCTTCAGCTTATCTGATTCCTCTTTTGATAAAATCTCAGAAAGTTTATGTTCGATTGCAAACATTTTAGGCAGCATGTTAGACCGTTCCATCAGTGCCCCATTGATTAGCTTCTACCTTTTTAAGCAAGTAAGCGATATGACGATCTCTCTCTTTGGTAAATGCACTTAAATCAAAGCCATGTTTGCTTATCAGAGTACAAGTATGATTTGTTCCAAGATAGTGAGGCATCATAACATAACTTGCCCCGTCTTTATATAATTCAGTGGCTTCGTCGATTCTCTCAGATTTAACAATAATTATTGCATCACGACTGTTTGCCCTCGCATGCCTCACAATTAAGCTCGTTGTCTCGAAATCTGTAATGGTCGATATCACCATTTTGGCTTGCTCAAAATTTAAATTATCTAAGAATTCATTATCATCAGCATCGCCATAGTGGCAATTAACTCCTCGCTCTGATAAGTCATTAACAACCTCAGGATTGAAATCCACAACAAGAAATTTTTTGCCCATTTTTTCAAACGAATCGATAAACTCATGTCCGACATGATCAAAACCAAAAAGTATAATCTCGTAGTTTTCACTACTTTTCCGACGGCTGTTTCTGATGCTTTTGCGCTCAAAAATACCCAGGATTGGAGACAAAAACTTAAATATTTGATCAGAGTATGTAATGTAATAAGTTGATACACCCATAGTAACAAGGCCAACCATAGTTATTAGGGCAACATGATCCAGCGCTAGATGTTTATTTTGCAAGCCTAATATCACCAATAAATGAGAAAATTCACTAATTTGAGCAACAGTTACGCCAGCCTTGAAGCTATTCTTTTTATTATGCCCCAGCAAGCCCATTATAGTCATTATAATTAGCGGACTTGCAATTAAGACAAATAGTGAGAATATCACAACTGGAACGAGCATAGTAGAAAAGCTACCTAGAGTAATATGAGTTCCGAGGATAACGAACCACAGTATAATAAAGAAATCTCTTAACGGCTTCAGTTTTGAACTAATTTCAAAACTATATGGTGACCCTGCCAAAGCAATACCAGCAAACAATGCGCCAATTTCGATAGAAAACCCAAATCCTTTGAAAAGTATGGCTATACCTAATCCCCAACTCAGTGAGAAAACAAAAAGAAGTTCTGTCGATTTTGCAAAGTAAGGAATAATTTTAGGTAAGAGGTATTTGCTAATCAACAGGAGTGGTGCAACGAGAACAGCACCTTTTGTTATGGTTTTAAGAGCTAATACGGGGATGGTATCATTAGTATTCGCCAAGGCAGCTATACCAATGATAATAAGCATGGCAATAATATCCTGAGTTAAAAGAAAACCAGTCGTGATCTTACCATATAACCTACCCAGATCTTTTTTATCTGAGAGAAGTTTTAAAATTATAATAGTGCTGCTAAATGTCAGAGCCAAGGCAATATATAATGATACGACATTTGAAAATCCTATCGCTTTACCGATTAGGAATCCGAGGCCAGAGGTGAGCAGTACTTTTCCTATACCCGTGATTAAGGAGACCTTCCCGACTTCTTTTATAATTTTTGGTGAGAGACTTAGACCTATAATAAAGATAAGCAATGCAATGCCTAATTGAGAAAATGTCTCAATTTCCTTTTGTGATTTCAAAATATTAAGGAAATAAGGCCCGGCTATAAGACCAGTAACAATATGTCCAATAATTAGCGGCTGTTTCAATAAAAACATTATTCCTGATACAATAGTAGCAACAACGAGAACTAATCCTAGTTCAATGAAAATATTTTCCATTTAATTATTCCTTTCATAAGTCATTATAGAGCAAAAATAACAAACGATAAAGGAGCAATAATGTACTATATATTGGCAATATTTATTGCCTTCGGTAAATATTTCAAAAGATTGATTAAAATCGATTCTCAACTTGACGAGCTTGAGAAAAGGCTTGATAAAAGAGAGGCAAAAATAAAATCTCTTGAGAAACGTCAAAAAAGTTAAATATTTGAATGAAGTGCAGTGAATCTAAAACATTGTTTTGTAATCGTTTCTTGATCCATGCAGTGAATGATCGTCTCAAACATTGTCTTTGAGGTAAATTATGTTATATTATGCATATATATGAATAGTCAAAATACCGATAAAATTTTAAAAGATCTAGGTGATAGATTAAAAAAAGCCCGAGAAGAAGCCAAGCTTACGCAGTCAGAAGTTGCCAAAGCGACCGGTATGAATGTCAATTACTATGCTCAAATCGAACGAGGCGAGATTAATACTTCGTATGTGAAAGTGCATGCTATCGGCAAAGCCCTAAATATCAAACTGCTCGACATTTCTTAATATCATAGCGGTGTATGCCAAAGGAAAATAATGATTGAGATAAAATATTCGCTAAATACATTTATTCCTTCCGATAATCCTGATGATTATGTCTATGATATCAAGGGAGATATTTTTTGGTCGGAAATTACTGATTCAGGCAAAGAAATAAATCAAAAAGTCGGGACTTTGACGGCCTACTTGGTGGATATTGTTTCAGCTATGAATGATAGGGTGTCTCTACTGGATGTAATGGATGAACATAGTGATAACGTTTACCGATATTACGAGCTTCTTATTGATAAAAAAGAAAATGACTTCAAAGAAGATTTAATTGAAGGACAGGAAAGACCGACAAACTTTAATCTGTTAATTATCGATCGCATAGAAATAGCTCCAAAATATCGAGGCAGGAATATCGGTTTTGCTGCAATTAGTGACTTAATCAGAGTATTCGGTCATAGTTGCGGATATGTTGCAGCCGAATCATTTCCACTGCAGTTTGAGGCAGGAAATGAAAATAATGAATCCACTGACAAGGAATTAGCTACACTAAAACTAAAAAACTATTACTCTAAACTAGGCTTCAAAAACATCAAAGGCACCGATTTTATGCTTCTCAATCTTGATTATTTCAACCCACCAAAAGTTGAATTGGTTGATGGGAAGTTTGAGCTCGTATAATTTATAGATTACGGATTCTGGAGATATCGTCAAATACAAAAAAGCAGGTAGTCAACGCCCTCCTGCTTTTTTGTATTTCTTGCTCTTTTGAACTATGAGTATTTTTTACGATTGCAAAGAGTCGAGCCAGCCAATTTTTTTGTAGTCTTGCTTGTGCTTCCGCTCTTGAGAGCTGCTGACGCCTTTGTTGCAATTTTTTTAGTTGTTCGCACCGAGTTAATTTTAGCCATTGTTGTGCCTTTAGCGATATTATACTGATAACCGAGGATCGACCGTACGCTGCCGCCTCCATGCTAGCTTTTCGCCAGCACAGCGACCACTCAATTCCATTTTATTTCTGACTTTACATTTTGTCAATATTAATTACATTTAGTGTAAAAACTATTGACAAAGTCGAACTAATTGGATATATTTAGATTAATAAAAATAATCCGGAGGTGTTTTTTCATGAACACTTTTGCAGAAAAAATTAAAAATTTGAGACAGCAAAGAGGACTTAATCAGGCTCAAGTTGCTGATCAGATTAATATTTCCAGACCATCATATATTGATGTAGAGAAAGGTGAAAAAGAGTTAACTTTTTCACAATTAAAACAATTGTCTGGTATTTTTCAAATTTCCCTAGAAGAATTAATTTTTGATACTGCTCAGGTTTCGGCAAATGACTTTAATTTAGAAAAATATAAACAAATTGTTTTAAATTGCTTACAGTATGGAGCTGCTGAGGATGGTAAAATCACAAAAACTAAACTTGCAAAATTAGCATATCTAGCTGATTTCGCCTGGTTTTACAATCATCTTCAGCCAATGAGTGGGCTTGCTTACCGGAGAATTCAGCAGGGACCAGTTCCAGATCAATACTTTCGAATAATTGATGAATTATATGAAGACGGAACCATTGCCATTGAACACAAAGGTACGGCACACCTAATTAAGCTTGAACTAATTGAAACTCCTTCAACAGATAAATTGGATTCGGAAGAATTAACTCTAATTAAAAAAATTGCTAAAAATTGGAGAGAGAAGAGCACGCAGGAAATTGTAAACTTTACTCATAGCCAATTACCATGGAAGATCTGCCGTCAAGGCGAGATTATTCCTTATGAATTGATAACTCAGGAAGAACCGGAGCATGTCTACTAGTGGTGGGGAAAATTTTGAGGTGACTATTGAAGAATTTGCTGGTAGGCATTTTGTTAAGCAGTTTCATAAAAAATATAAAAAGGCTTGGGATATTACAGAAAATGCTATAATCGCCGAGCTTAAAAGAGTCGATAATATCATCGGTTGCAACGATTATGTTGAAATTATCAAAAGCAATTGCGAGACAGTTCTTATTAAACTCTATTTTAAAATCGCAGGCACCAACGAATCAAAGAAGAGTTCTGGAAATAGGGCTATTGTTCTTGCAGACATGAAAAACAGAAACTGTAAGATTTTATTAGTATATTCAAAGAACAATATCTGTCCACCAAACGAGACGCAAAAATGGCAAACGCTAGTTAGAGAGAATTACCAAGATCTGCAGAATTATCTTTAGCCTCGAACCCAAGCATAAATCGGTTCAGCCAGTCCAAAAGGTGTTCGATAGAAAGTGCGTTGAGGCTACCAAAATAAGAACTTCACTTCGGTGGAGTTTTTATTTTGACAATCGGCAACTCCATTTTCGTGATTCACAGGACTCCGCAACTCACTTTAGCTGAAATTCGGACGCGAGATCGCGATTGTTGAAAATGACCTGTTTTTTAAATTTCTCCAAAGATTTTTTATTCGGAGCACGTATGATAAGGACGGAATAAAAAATAATGAACATAGGAAAGGAGAAACATGAGTTGGCTATTAGCAATAGTAGTAGGCGGCGTAGTTGGGTGGCTGTATAGCTATGCGGTTCGGCCTGAACGAAGAATTATTTGGGCCGACATTGTTGCAGGAGCTGTAGGCGGCTTGTTAGGAGTTTGGTTTTTCGCAAATCTCTTGGGAATTGGTTTCCCTCTGACAACGGCAGTTGGCACTTTTACTTTGCTCGGTATGATTTGGGCAATCGTTGGAAGTATTATTGTAGCTGCAATCGTGCAGGCTTTGATTCCTGAAAGAAGCGTACAGACGGGACGTGCTTATTACGAAGAAACTGAAAGAAGACGCAAAGACGAAGAAGATCGTCTTCACCGCCGATAACTAGAAAATTAACGCCCCGCCAGGGGCGTTAATTTTCTACCGGTAGAGAATTCACCGCAAAAAGAAGCATTTTTAACTCTTTGACAGGTTCGCTTCTGTTACTTGAAACATTGCCATCAGGGGATAGCTCCCATTCATCATAAATAGGACTCTCGCCCTGAGCTCGAATTTTCAAAGTATTTTCCGGGCTCCAGAAGATCGAAATCTTAAATAACTGATCCTTGAATTCCATCTGTAATTTCATATCATGTTTGAATATTTTTAGATCCTCAAAAAGCCGGGCCAAAACCGTTCTATCTAATTCATTTGGAAGTGTATCTGCTTTGATCAATTTGATAAAGGGCCGGAGGATTTTAATAAATCTAATAGCAGCTGTGTTGGCCTTGAACTTTTCTGCCGAAGTTTGGCTTTTGTTGCTATCGTCTGTGCTGCTCTCTCCACTATCTGTTTCTTTTGTTGTTTTTTTCTCATGTTCGCCCTCGGACTCCAGATCTGGCCCCTCGTCTTCCTCCTCATCTTCTACAGATGTAACGATCTGATCGATATTTTGCAGTATCTCTCTACAGATTTCATCCCATAAAGGCTTAGAACCCGGAATCAAGGACACTTGATTTGCAAGATAGATAGTATTTAGGAAATCAACCAAACCCTCCCGATAATCAACTTCGCCATCTTCGTCAACCCGAAGTAACAGATCATTTGCACTTTCTATAAAAATTGAGAGAAAGCCTTCATAAACTTGACTCTTTTCTGGAAATCTTTGGTGAAAATCATTGAAAACAGTCTCCTCTATCCTTTCGGCTGCCAGTTCTGAATTTTCTGGATTTAATATCGCTGCTAATATATCTTGCATATACTGTTTGATAGCAGGATCAAAGATAACTTCCTGATAAATAGCCCTATCTTCGATCATTCCAATTCTCTCTTCCTCTTCTGGAAAATTTAAATAAAATAATTTCTCTGCCCTTTCATAGAGAGATTCCCTGCTTCCTTTTGGAGCGAGGGGATTTCCATTCAGGAAGAGCTCATACTCCTCAACAAGACCAGGATGCTCGGATTGATTCGATTCGCTATAAATATCGTCATCAGGCCCTAAGCCATGCTCTTCCCGCCAATCACCTACCAATTTCTCTACCAAAGCACGAAACCTAGGATTATTGATAATAGTCGGACACTCCAAATCGTTCAGCAAAGACAGCGGAATGTCTCCGTCTTTTTTGAGGATAAATAGACTTGGCGGCTCGTTCACGATATATGGATTTTCTTCGGGATCTTTTATCTCTCTACGAGATCCCCTTTCTTCACGCTCCACAGCCGCGAAGGTTTTATCAACACGTCCTCCAAAAAGCCGCATTGTTTCTTCAAGGGACGGCAATTCAAAATGTTCAGCTAAAAGGCGATCGGACGAAAGACCTTGCCGGCCCGAAACATCTCCTCTCGGCTTCGAATACGTCATCCGCAAATATTCTTCTGGCTGACATCCGTATTTTTCACGGATTTTCTCCCTGATTTTTTGATTTTCTTTGGCCGTCAATTGGCTGGCAAACCGTTCCCATGCCGCAGCAAAGTTGATTTGATCAGAAGGCAAATTGGGTAAATCGGTATATTGCGAGAGATCTGTCTCATCCTGACTTACAAATCCATCATCTTGGCCGGGCGGTCCCTGCAATGAGCCACTCTCCCTAAATGCTGACATATCCCTCCTACTAACTTATTGAGTTTCAAGTTCATTGTACTCTTCCTGGGAGAGCTTATCAAAGTTAGATCCTTGCTATGTGCCGTTGAAAAAATCAAAAAAGTAGACAAAAAATATTCTCACAAGAGCCTCCTTACCGTTTACTAATGAACAGGTTTATGCTAAAATATCTTTTGTTGAGAGGATATTGTCCTGACGTTCGTATAGCGGCTATTATGCGACCCTTCTCCATCCTCCGTAGCAGTAGTAGAAATTGGCGGGTATCGTATAGCGGCTATTATGCGACCCTTCCAAGGTTGAGATGCGGGTTCGACTCCCGCTACCCGCTCCATACTACTACTGCGGAGGACGGGCAAGGTTCTAGATGCGGGTTCGACTCCCGCTACCCGCTCCAAAGAAAAAAAGTTGTCATCCGACCCGTTAGGGTTATGACAATAAACGAGTGCTACAAAGGAAAAACTGGCTTAAGTTCCAAGAAACATAATTGGACTTTAGGCCAGTTTTTTTGTTGTCTTAGCCTTTCACCCTTAGAAAAATTGGGAACCTTTTACGCTCGTCAAACACAAAATACCTTATATTATCGGTTTAATTCCTTACCTCAAGCTGATTTTTCTGTCATTCAGGATGATCTTAGCGTTCAGGCAGGATAATAGCTCTCGTTTTTCTTCTTTTGTTCCATTTTTGAGCAGATATTTGGCGAACTCTCGGGGATTGATCTGAGGTAGCATCATGTCTTTGCTGATCGCCGAATTCAGCACTCCTTGGGTAAAGTTCTGATATCTATAGACCTCCTGCCTAATTCTCTCATGGGCTTCGATCCTCTCAATCGGTATATGGTCAATAATTTCGAGCAATTGTCCGAGGAGTTCGTCTTCTCTTATGTATGGGTTCTTGCAAACCAGGTTCCTCGCTTGGGTGCAGTGATAGTAGATATATACCCTCGAAGTTCCATTCTTGAACTTTTTGATCTTTCTCTCTGCTGTCACCCCAGAGCCGCAATAGCCGCAAGTTAGTAGTCGATTAAAGTTGAATTCGATCGTTCCTGGCTGTGATTTCGGAACAACCGCCAATCTTTCCTGAACATCCTCGAAGAGTTGCCTTGAAATGATCGGCTCGTGATGGGCGGTATACCAGACACCGCTATTCTTGGGATATTCATATATTCCGCAATAATAAGGATTGTTTAATGTCCGATAAATCGAGCTTAAGGTCATAATTTTGCCCGATCTTGTCTGAAAACCCTTGTCTATAAGCCAGTGATAGATATCTCTTCCGCTCCAGCCGTTAAAATATACCTTTTCAAACACCTCTTTGATTACAGGGGCTCGTACGGGGTCGAGAACTATCGTTCTCATGCCCCTTGGGGAAGTTAAATCCGGTTCATAGCCAAGAGGTGCTTTTGTTGGTCGATAACCCATCTCGCATTTGGCTTTCATGCCCCTTTTTACATTTTCCCCTCGGTGGTCGTTTTCCAGCTTGGCTTGCGAGCAAAGAATCATCAGAAGGAACTTTTCGTTCGGTGAATTTGAGAATCTTTGTCCGTGAGTCCGTATCTCTCTTAGGCACCCATTGTCCATTAGATCTACGACCGACCCAAGGTCGCCGGCATTTCTGCTCAACCTGTCGGGAGCCCAAGACAAGATACCATCAAACTTTTTGGCAGCAAGATCCTTGATGAGCTGGTTAAAAACTGGCCTCTGGCTCGACTGCTTGGCCGAGTGGCTCTCTTTTCGAATGTCGGCGATCAGCAGGTTCTCTTTCTGTGCCTGTTCGAGCATCTCCTTTATCTGGGAATCAATCGAAAGTGCCTGCCTTTCGTCATCCTCGCTCGATTTTCTAGCGTAAAGGCAATACCGGACCGGAAGCTCCTTGGCCTCAGCTTTGTTCACTGGTTTACCACCAATCACCTGTGGTAATACGATCGGTGTTGTATTAGTGTAGCTTACATCCATTTGTCCCTCCTCCCTCGGTTAGCTAGTTAAGCAAGAGGGACAATACCGCCAAACCCATCTAAAGTCCAGCGATTTTTCGACGTAAATTTACTCTTTCATCCAAAACCAGTACTGGTTCAATAATTCTTGCTTTAATTTATAGGAATTTGCATGGGACAAGACTCCTAAAAATGAGTTCAGTGTTTGCTTCAGTTTATCTTCGTCAATCTGCCCAGCTTTATGTTTGGCTACTTTTTGTTTTAGTTTCTTGAAAATCCTGTGTTTTGTTTTTGTCCTCAATTGCCGGTGGTGTGGCAACACAACATAGCCCAAGAAATCAATTCCATGGCTAACTTTGCCAATTGATATCTTGTTTGGATGAAGGTTGAGCTTTAGACTTTCACCTAAAAACGACCGAATATCCCCAAGTGTTTGCTCAAGATAATCTTTGTTATCGGAAAGAACGATAAAATCATCAGCGTAGCGAATATAGTACTTAATCTTAAGTTTATGCTTTACAAACTGATCCAGCTCGTTCATATAAATATTTGCAAAGAGCTGACTGGTTAAGTTGCCAATCGGAATACCATGGTTATCAGCGGCCGAAGGCCGCAATCTCTCTCTCTCTCTCTCTCTCTCTCTCGGTTGGTGCCGCAAAAAGTGAAAGTTGTGGGCACTCGGTTTTGACATAGAAACTTTGAATTATCTCAGTCAGCAGCCAGAGTAGATCTGGATCATCAACCTTTCTCTTGATGAGTTTGAGTAGTATTTCATGATCAACCGAATCGAAGAACTTCTTGATGTCACATTTTAGGGCGAAACAAGGTCTTGAATAATTTCCGCTGACCTTTCGGATAAATCCCTTTAATCGATCAACTGCCCTATGGGTACCTTTGTCTATGCGGCAAGAGAACGAGTCAAAAATAAAACCGCTATCAAATATTGGGTAAAGCACTCCGAATATTGCATGGTGAACGACTCTGTCCTTAACAGTAGCTTTATGTATATGCCTAACTTTTGGATCTGTGATAAAAAATGAGGTATATTGATCATGATGATATTGTTTGGTGCTTAATTCATCATGCAAAGCAAAGATTTTATCTTCTAGACCGCGCTCAAATACTTGTACATCGTGTTTTCTGCGTTTACCCAGTCTAAACTCATGCCAGCTGACAAACAAATTTTCTAAACTAACTATTCTTTTAAAGAGGTTTTCATGAATTTTCAAGATGACGCTCCGATCGTGCAAAAAACATATGATTTATATAAGGGTTTTTACGAGCTGATTGATCACTTTCCCAAAAAGTCTCGGGAAGTACTTATAAATAAAATAGAGGTGCTAATTCTTGAGCTTCTGGAATTACTTTCATCAGCCGAATTTTCTCCTGCAAGCACTAAAATCCAGTCGCTGAGTCAGGCTAGTATCAAGCTTGATTTCTTAAAGCTGCTCTTCCGGATGACGTATGAATTCAAAATTATTAACCAGCCAAAATATTTGGAACTAGAAAAGCATCTCCAAGAAATTGGAAAGATGCTTGGTGGCTGGATCAAGTCCCTTAGAGGATAAAGCGATACTACCACGGGACACCGAGACGGAGCCGAAGTTCGGATTGGCATTGTCGGGATTGTTGTTGTCGAGCTTCGGATCGTCGTCGTTGAGGTTCAGGTACGGAACGTTGCCGTTCTCGGTGACCGCACAATTTTTGCTGATCTTCTTCTGTTTCTTCGGATGGTTTTAAATCAAAACATCCTGTAGCCCGACTTCGGGCAATTTTTTAAGCGAGCGATATTATTCTCGACATAAAAATCAGCAAGGAGTATCTGCTTTATCCTTTTTCTTGACAAGCCATAGCCGGTCAAGGAAATGCAGGGAAACAGAGATTTCTCTCGCTTAAGCCGTAGCCGAAGGCAAGGTACTCTCATATTCTAAAGAACATATTATTGGTAAAAAGAAAAGCGGCCGCTGCGAGAATTCGCAACGACCGCCTGACGGCGGGTAACCAAGGGGACAATGATCCGATAGGACCAAAGCCTCAAGAACCCCAGGGTAATTGACTCCCACGGGACACCGAGACGGAGCCGTAGCCCGGATTGGCATAGACGGGATTGTCGTCGTCGAGCTCCGGATCGCCGTCGCCGAGGCGCAGGTACGGAACGTTGCCGTACTCGGTGACCGCACCGGGGAAGTCCATGTAGGATTTCTGCAACTGCGGTTTGCCCCAGTAGAGGAAGGCAGTGAGGCCATCCTTGGGGATCCCGAGCTGCTCGAGCGGGTCGTGGCTGGCACGGATATCCTTGGGAGCACGGCCTTTGTATTTCTGACCGAGCTGGCCCTGCACGATGCAGAGCCCTTCCGGAGTCGTCACGCCCTCGAAGAGAGTGAAAGTATCCGGATCGGCCCAGATGTTGACGCCACCGGCCTCGCAGAGGAAGCGATCTCGTACGCCGTAGTGTACGAGCCAGACTTCATTGAGACCGATGCCGGCCAGTTCGACCGAATAGCCGAACTGCTGTACCAGGTTCATGGCGTCATCGAGGAACTTGGCCTCTTCGACGCCGACCTCTCCGTGGATGCCGTAGGCGATCAGGCAACGCGCCTGCGCTTCGAGCACTTCGGACAGGTTCACCGGCAGAGCCGGCGGAAACTGCAGAGCAGGGATCACAACCTGTGTACCCATGGTGACTCCTTTTGGTGCCCACCGGCTCAATGTCCTTTTGGGCATAGCTGGTTACCTTATTGAAAGATAAACAAGTATGCCCAAAGCAAACTACAGTTCCATAATTATGAAACGCTAATTATTATACCATAATGATAAAAATAAATCAATAGTTTGAGCGTATTTATGATCAGTAATCTTTTAATAGTACACCTATTATGCTAAAGTATAAGTGTCTGGATCTACAACAAGTTAATGGACACTTCTGTGCATTGCAGAGTGATTATGCCCGAAAATAAGGGCAATCACTCGAAAGACAACGGGCATAACCTGTTGTAGGTCCAGACAACCTAGAGTGGTTGTCCTTTTTGTTACTGCAGGATTGACTAATTCTAGGCCAAGAAAGCTTTACTTAATTCCGAATGTAAGCTAAAACACCAAGGATCCATAGAAATAATAGTAATTAAAAGGAGACATCATGAAAAAATGTCCTAAGTGCAAAGAGGAGATTGCAGACGGAGCAATCAAGTGCAAGCATTGCGGTGCAGATCTTAGAAACTGGTTTGCGAGACACAAATTCCTGACGGGATTTATGGTCTTGATCGTCCTTATTATCATTATCTCAGTTGCTTCAAGCGGAGGAAAGGGAAAGGATAACACAAACACTTCCGGATCGTCCTCCACTGCGACAGCTGATACAAACAAAGAGTATAAAGTTGGTGATACTATCCAGCTCAATAACCATTCGCTTAAAGTGAATAGCGCAAATAAAAACTACAAGAGTGGTAATCAGTTCGAGAAGCCACAAGATTCCAATAATTCTTTCGTCGTTGTAAATATTACTCTCGCTAACACGGGAAACGACGACCTATCTGCTAATCAATTTGGCTTCAAACTGGAAGATGAAACTGGAACTCAACGAAATACTACATTTCTGAGTACTGTCGATAACGAACTACAATCAGTGACATTATCGAAGGGCGGTACAACGTCAGGGAACTTGGTATTTGAGGCGAAATCTGGTAGTTCGACACTTAAGCTACACTATCAGGGAGGAATCTTCGGGGGACAGGAGATAATTATTGCTCTCTAGATAACCAAAAGGCAGGCGAGATTTTTATTGCCTGCCTATGGTTGTTAAGAGAACTCACTTTTCGTTTCCTCATCAATAAACTTTGCCCAGTCTCTGCGAGATCGGCACTCGCTTGGAGATTGCGGAGTCCTGTTTCCGGTATTCATAGCAAAAGCACTTTCTGCTTTGATGATCATACAGCCATAATTATTATCCCTTTTGTCGATTAACATCATTATCAAGGTGGTAAAAGCGTCAACAAGGTCGTCATGGGTTGTTGTACCAAATTCGGTGATCTGCTCTATTAGCTCTTTGCAGCCGTTGACGGGGAATAAAACCTCACCAGAATGAATTAAACTTGAGCAGATATTTAATCGTGACCGTTTATCCATACTTCCGACCTTCATACCTTCGGCTCGGTAGTGGTCATTGTGAAGTAATTGTGTCAGCCATCCCTGCAACATAACATCCTCAACAAATATTCTGGTTGAATATCGGCCCCCATAACTGCCAATTAATCCCTTGATAACATCCTGTGTCTCGTTAATTTTCATTCGTTCATTGACCGTATTAGGAAGAATATATATTCGGCGTTTCTCTCCATACCCATAGATTTTGGCACTGACAAGTGCCGTATAGTCGGCCGCATCTTTCTGAGAGATTGCCAAATCCACGCCAATTGCATACTCGATTGGTTCATTACGGAGAGATGTCGGCAACGGATCGTAATATTTTATTGCATCCTTACTGACGACTGGCTCTGAATCGTCGATTATTCTGAGCAAATATTCCCGATACCAAGCAAACTTGTCGCCAACGCTCATCCTCTCCTGCTCGATTGCTTTCATATCTGGGTATTTTCCTGGCCAGGCAATCTCATTATTCTCGCTAAGAAGAGGAAACATTTTGATTACTCCTGATCTTTTGCCGTTTTCGATATCATGCTTCATCGACATGATAAGCGAGTCCTGATGAAGAAGATTCCCGACAATTACGAATTTGGTATCTCGATCACCCAGGGGTAGGACTTCGCTAGTAAACCATTCTCTCGTATTTTTTCTCGATTCAGCAGTTTTGACCGAAGCCATATTTTCGATATCATCAGCGATAATCAAGTCGGGGCGATATCTGCCAAACCGTATACCACGAATAGCTTGTTCTCGGGAAACCGCAATAATTTTGGCGTTGTATTTGGGAAGAATCAAACTACAAGAATTCCACTCATCCTGTTCTTTGAACGGGCCTAGATCCCTTTTTAACAATTCATTTGTTTCAAGCTCAGTCTTCAGATTTTTAAAATGAACGCCAGCTTGTTCCTGGGTTTGACTAATAATAACGACAAACTTCTTCTGCAATCTGCCTAGTATTGCCCAGATCGGATAACTTAGAGTCATCAAAGTACTTTTGCCTGACCCTCGAAAACTGCAAATAACAGCTAATTTGATCCTTTGATCTTCGGTAATTCCAAACATTTCTCGCTGGAAATTTGCCATCGCATACTGAACAAAACTATGAAAGTAAGTATGGAAAAACCAGATATGGCTGGTTCTTGTCGTTTCAATTCTGGTTGATTGCTTCTTAATTATTTTGTCGACCAAATCCTTATTTCCCATCTTGGCCTCCATCCCTAGTGATTAAGGAGGCCAGTTCCAGTGCTTTTCTGATATTTTTCTCCTCTTCTTTACTCAGTTTGTCCTGTTTGATCTCCAGATTTCCACTGACCTCAAGCTTGTTTTTATAGCTATCGTGTCTGTGATTGAGCCAATACATGCAGGCAGTCAAATTTTGTTCCTTCATGGCTGTAATTAAGGTGCTTTCGGCTAGATCGTTAATAAGCAAGCATCCTTCCTGGATTGCCCGATCACATTTCTCGGTGAATTTTTTACTCTCTCGCCGCCAACGATAATAGCTGTTTCTCCCAACCCCAACTCTATTGCAGGTAACCTCAATAATCGGTGTCCGTTTCAGTTGTTCAATTATTTGTTCCTGAGTTTTCGCTTTTCTGAGCTTGATTGCATCATCTTTATTCGCCATCTCCCTCCTTGATCAGCTTGGCCTTCTTGCCAAATGTTTTTTCCCAGCGGTTTTTGATTACCTCGGCATAAATAGGGCATTTTTCCATAAGGTAGCAACGTCTTTGGAGCTTATTCGAGGCAATTAATGTACTCCCACTGCCTCCAAATGGCTCGACTACCAGGTCGCCTCTTTCGGTGAGAACTTTAACGTACGGTATCAAAATCTCCAACGGTTTAGTGCCAAAGATAATGCCTTGGCCGGAACTTTTTTCATCGGCTGCGTTGAATTCTATGAAGTCAGTTGGCTGTATCTTCTTGCCCTTTTCATAGCCCTCCCACTGCGGTTTTCCGGAAATCGCATAAAGTGCGGTTTCGTACTCTTCCTGTAAACCGTCCTTTTCCGGCTCCATATTATATTCAATATCAACGTCGGGTGATGCACCAACCACGGCGATGTCGTGTTTAGAGAAGAATTTGTGCTTGGCAACAAAGCCCTGGTTTCTATTGGGAAGATGCCAAACGATCATGTTTTTAACCTTCCAATACTTTTCCATTTCATTCCAGATCGTGCGTATATTTTTCCAGTTTTCGTAAACAATGATTGAGAAAGATTCCTTTTGAACCTTAGCAATGTTGGCCATCCAAAGTTCCGTAAAATTTTCAGGTAACTCATCAGTACCGATATATTTTCGATTCTTCTTGGCTCCAAAACCGTCGGTTGGGTTTCCGTGCCTTTTTCCTTGGAGGTAGTTTAAAATGTAGGGTGGGTCAGTCAGGCAGAGGTCTGCCTTTTCACCATCCATCAGTCTGAGCATATCTTCTTCGATCGTACTGTCACCGCACATTATTCGACTACCATCCAGGTCATAGATATCGCCCTTTTTGAAATTAATTTGATCAATCTTTAATTTCTTCAGCTCTTTGTCGATGTCAAAGGGCTGATCTTTCATCTCGACTTCAAAAATATCGTCCAGCTCTTCACTGTCGAATCCAATGTCGACCAGGAAGTTCTCGTCAAAACTGGCCAGAAGATTAAAATCAAATTCACCAGTGTTCTTATTGAGCCGAAGATTAAGCTCTTTTTCTTTCTCAATCTCTGGGATATTTACAAAGACGCAGGGTATCTCTTTGATCCCCAATGCCTTGGCTGCGGTAATCCGCATATGTGCCCCAATGACGATGTTTTTTCGATTTGACGCACAGTTTACAATCGCCGGATCAACAAATCCAAAGCGTGTTAAGCTTTCTTTCAAATCTGAAAGCTGTTTCTCGTTCCATTTTCTCGGGTTATAATCGGCCGGAATTAGCTTCCCAACCGAAACATACTCGATCTTGTAGTTTTCTTTAGACATAAAGTCTCCTTTCAATTAATTTGCGTTAAATAACAAAAAATCCGCACCATGTATGTGCAGATTATCTCTGAGTTCGACCCTTCTCAAATCAAAAAACACATACATTTACCACAACCTTAAAAAGGTTGATCGATTTACGTGTTTTTGATTTTCTGGGGTTATTCCGTACTCAGCAAAAACGATTTTCTATTAAATTGTAATTTCATTTTACTCTTGCCAACTTACTTGTCAAGCAATTATAACTTTATCAATCGAGCACGAAGTGTTAGGATTAGAATGAGATCTAAATAGGATTTTACGAATGGAAGATCGGTATATAAAACCAAACTTGATGTTATTCAAATCGTTTGAAGAGTCGGTCAAAGGAGATCTTCTTTTATATTCTCTAACACATGATGACGAGCGAGAAGCAGAATCAGAGAATTTTATTAACTGTCCTCGACGATCATTTATTTTAGCCGACCCGGGGTATGGTAAATCTCGCTTTCTAAAAGAAGCCCTATCGAAAAAAAAGAACTCTGGTGGTAGCGGTTTGCTCATGGAACTCAAAAATCTTTTACCAGGAGAGATAATTGTTGATGGTCTTACTCGTGTTGCTGGCAGAGAAGGATTAAATACTAATATTGAGAACGATAGCAATTTTTTAGTCTGTTTAGATGGATTAGACGAAGTTAAACAAGACGATTTGTCGCTATATGTAGAAAAAATTAAGGATTTTGTGGCAACATATGATAAGACGATAATTCTGATTTCTTGTCGTCAGCTTTTCTTTAAAAAATATGCTGATTTATTTTCTAGCCTCAGTTTCGAGTTCGCTCGTATTTTCCCGTTCACTATTTCCCAAGTAAAAGAATACTTAACAGGATATCCGCTCGATAAAAGAATGCTCGATAGGTTAATAAATACCCTGAAATTTGGAGGGAGAGATTTAGTGATTCAGGTTCCGCGATACCTTGAGTTGCTTGCCAAATACATTGTAAATAAAAGGTTGGGTGATGTTAATTCAATAACTCGATGCGATCTTTTTGAGTATTTTATATATGGAAAACTTAGTCTCGAGGATAGAGAAACTAAAGAAATAATCAAAAGGGTGTTAGAAAAATTAGCTCTAATTATGGAAATGTATCAGACTAGCAGCATAACCAAAGACGAGCTGATGACTTTCTTCGACGATATTAAGTCAGACCTCAAGGTGAACGCTATCCAAAAAATTCCACTCAACACTTTTTATAATAGAACTTTACTAAAAGACAATGGCGAGACTATTGAATTTGACAATACCGAGTTCCAAGAATATTTAGCAGCAAAAGAAATCACGAGATTGGGTCATTTCCCGCATACGGTATTTGATCTTGTTGTAGATCCTAATCTTGGAACTATCCACCCGAGTTGGTTTAATACTCTTACCTTTTTAATCGAGTTACAGCCGAAGATACTAAAGAATGTTCTTAATTACGGCCAGGGAAAAGATCCTGATGGCCTACAAGACGAGGACTATCATCGGCTAATTACCAAGGTTAATCTGAACCTTATTCCGACGCAAGATAAGAAAAAAATTTTTGAAAATGTCCTAGAGTATTATCAGAAGGTCCAACATTGGATAAACTTTGATATTGCTGAAAACTTATCATATTATTACGATGATTCGCACCAACAGATGCTAAAAAAATATGTAGAGAAGATGCGATATAGTTCAGAAACTCAGAAACTTGTTCAGCGAGGCAATATTGCTCTGATTGTCGGCTTTTTGTTAGGCGCAAAGCGATTATCGGTAGTTGATATTGGTTACTGGAAAGAGAAATTAATATTTTTTGCCAAGGACAAAAATAAAATTGGCGTACTCCAAAGGCACTCATTATTTGCTCTTGAAAAACTAGAAGATGACTCGATTATTAGCAAAGTAAAAAGCGTATGGAGAAGTGGTGATGAGCTAGTCAGTCAAAGATTTCTTGATTTTTGTGGTTCTGTAAATCCAAACCATCCCTTGTCTCTAAAAATTTTTATAGATGGCACTAAGAGAAAAATAATTCAAGCGAGATATGGGCTCTACGAGGTTCGAGAAAGAAAGGCGATATCTAAAGTTATTGGCGCTTTGACGAAGGATGATGTGTTTTTATACCAGTTTCTTGACCAAGAAAGCATTTTTCATGATCGTGACCACTTGCTAATCGATAATATTAAAAATGTTCTTGATCGACGGCTATCACAAAAAATTGAGCAGGCAATTCTTGCTTCCTATAAATCAAAATATTGGTATGAAGCAGAAAAATCAGTTTTTATTTCTAACTTAGCGAAGCTTGTGCTTGAACAGGATAATCAATATTTACATCGACTTACAAAGCAGATCTTTAGTGATTCAGATTTGCTTAAACATGCTCCTTTTAGTTTCGATCTTCTTTTTTCAATTTTACTCACTGAAAATGATATCAAGGGATTCATAGATGAGGCGTCAAAATATGAACATGGCAAATGGTTTGCTTGCAGAGTTATGCAACTGATCAAGTTTTCAAAACGAACAGATGCAACCATTCTTTGGGAAGAAGGCAGGGGGTATTTAGCGGAGGAATATAAAGAAGTAGAGAAACTCTGGCAAAAAGAAAAGTCTAAGCCGGCAGAAAGTCAAACTATTTATCAAGGATTCTTGACTAAGCTGGAACCAAAACCAAAAACCTATGATCCTGGTGTATTCGAATTCTATACTAATAATCAAGACCAGATAGATAGAAGCATCACTCAAGATGATAAAAAACGTCTCACGAAATTAATCACGGGCAGTATTTTTGAAAAATTCGATCCTGCAGACCAATCATTGACTATTACAAAACGAGAGGGTGGGTCAACGTCATATACTACTCATTCATGGATATCAGTATTTGGTGATGCAATCGAGGTTGCAGCGAAACTCAATTTAGATGCTGAGAGATATACGAGTAAATTGATCAGCTATATTCCATTTTCTTATCATAGTCATTTGGAGGCAATTTTTAGCTTGATCGGAACAAATGAAATAGATAAAAATTCTATCAACCGTTTGCTAAAAGTTTACAAGGAAAAGAAATCTGATCTCTGGCAACACATGCCCTCCAGCTTTATCCAATTTGTAAGTCGTTATAAAATAGCGCAAAGTGAACCAATTCTAAAAGAATTCATCGAAAACAAAGAACTCTCAATAAATGATCGAGTATCAGCCCTTGAAGCTCGAGAGTTAGTTTGTCCCGATTGTCCCTATTTAGAAAAAGTTTTCACGGAGAACTTGTCTGCAAATAAAGAACTTGCATATAAGAGTAATGCTCTTTTGATAGAGCGGTATAACAATAAGGATGCAATAAATTGGCTGTTTACTCTTTTAAAAGATAACGCTAAGACTTTCATTGAGCCAAAAGGGGCTCATTCAGTTGGAGATTTTGAAGATGAGCTGCACCATATGAAATTAGCAAAGCCTCTAATTAACCTAAAAAGCGAAGAATACATAAATAATTTCTTAGATTTACTAAGCTTTTCCTTTGACCTCAATGACCAAGATCCACAGTATTCGGCATACAGCAATTATATTTGGCAAATAGTCAGCAAGTTTTTTGATGGTCTAAAAGAACTGAAATCATATCAGCCGATAAGAACCTTGGAGCAATTTACCAATAAGAACCTGTCTCGAGGTGGGGCAAATTGGTTCCTAGTAACCGTAGAGGATATAAAGCGTACATTTCTTACCTATTTAGGGAGACCAGAGAACATATCTGATTGCATAAATACCTACAATAGCATGAAAGTTAAGCAATATTTAGCAATCACATCGGTTCAGGAATTACATCAAGTAGTTAAGAGTATAATTGAGACCGATCTAAGGGGATGGCTAGATGGAGAAGGCCGTAAAACTTTTCAGGATGATGGATCTTTTGATAAGGACGGGAAACCAAAAAGACGCAATTTTGAAACAACCGTTCAAAAACTTATTCTGCCTCAGCTTAAATTATCTTTCCTGCAAAGAGGGATAATGTTAAAGGAGATAAATATTGCTAGAGAACCGCAAATACAGGATGATAGCCGAGTAGATTTTCTAATCTCATACGGATTCATTGGTCATATGATTCTTGAGGTAAAATTGAGAAGTAATCCTGACTTGCTTGGAAAAATGCATCTGAATCCTTCGTTTAAGAAATTAAAATTGTACGTAAATTCATATGATGCGAGTTCCGGTATCTTCCTTGTAATAAACGACAAAGAAGATAAACGTCCTGATACATGGGGAAAACATCTAGCGAGAATAATCGACTGCTATAACAAAATCGAGAGGATCGAGGTAGTCGGCTTATAATTAATGGGAATATTATGAAAGAAGCTGAATTTTTAAGTCATGAATTAGAAAGACAACATCAATTATCCTTTCAAACATCGGATTCACTAGATCACAAGGCAGAACAGGCAGTTGTATTTATTGTGGTAATTGTTGGTTATCTTCTCAATTTGGGCACAATAAGTTTTCTAAGGAGACCGGAAGGATGGGTCCAGTTTTTTTATGCGTTTGCCCTGCTTGTAATGATCGTTGCCTTTACTTTGTTAGTGATCGCTTATAGGATTCAAAAAGTTCATATAGGATCAAAACAAGACTATTTGCTCAATACCCTGAAGAATAAAAGTAGTTTTCTTGTTCCGGCTGTAATATTAGGAATTAAAAACAGCAATGAAAAAATTAAGCAAACAAATGATAAAAAAGCATTGCTAATAAGATGGTCTCATCTTTTTATTATAATCGGTGTTTCAATAATAGCAGTTTGCGAATTTATATTAAGGAGTCAAAATGCCAAATGATCAGGAAGATCAGAGCGCAGAGGATGGAAATAATGATCCATGGGAACAAAATCCACCCCTGGAAACTATAGAGAAGGGCAACTGAGTAATAGATTGACCAACCAGGGATTTTAGCGGTAATTACACAGGGATTACACTTTCTCCTCTACTGGCTGTTGATATATTAATACTATCCACAATGGAATGTATTAATATAAGTTGTTATACTGTGATTACGTTATAAAAACGAAAAGAGCCCCGTAGGGCTCTAATCGCTTCTTTTTCAGAGAGTTATGGCTGTGTTAACCGCCGTAGCTTTCTGTGTTTTTGTGACACTCTACACACAGAATTTGGCAATTCTGCAATGTATCAGGACCACCTGCCTCTTGTGAGACAACATGGTGAGCGTGCCATTGTTTTCCGGCTTCACGATTTCTAGGGTCTAAGACCTTATTACATCGGTATCCGGAATGACCAGAGCAACGTCGTGCGCATTCGCACTTACCGCCAGCTCTCTCCCATGCGTCATTGATGACGCTTTGTGGAAAGGACATGGTTACTCCAAAAACAGATAAGTTTAGGAAGTTGGACTAGGCTTCCTGTCGCTTTCACGACCGTGTCCGTTGCAGTCATTTCTAGCCCAAGATTTACCTAGCGTTACTCCAGTTGTAAATTATATTGTAAGGTTTACTTTACATTTTGTCAACCTAGAAATAGGGGCAAATTGTGGATATGTTCGGGGTATGTTCGCCAAGGGGGAGGTCTCTTTTTATACTGTATCATTCTGTATCATTTACTCTCAAAATTCCTACAAAGCAGTTACTGGAAATGGTATCTTGGGTGAGCTATATGGTCTTGCTTTGGCCTCGTTTTAGCTCAAAGTAGGTTGAAAATGAGGTGAATGTATAGTAGTATAGGTTCCAGAGCATGTAGTTGCTCCAAAATGGTATTTAGGAATTGGTATTTAGTATTATAGTGCTCACGAATCTTATGCTATATACTGTTACCTAGGTACTATTTATTTATGGCGGCCATAGCTCAGTTGGTTAGAGCGCCAGTTTGTGGCACTGGAGGTCGCGGGTTCGAGACCCACTGGCCGCCCCAAAAATCGAATAGTACCTATCCTCTGAGCCGGTAGAATAGAGCGCTAGCCGATGTTCATCGGGCTCGGTCGAGGACAAAACATGCCTCGGTAGCTCAATGGATAGAGCGCTTGCCTTCGAAGCAAGAGGTTACAGGTTCGACTCCTGTCCGAGGTACCACCTCATATTCATTCGGTGTAAACTTGTATGAATAATTTCCATCTGTACATAATCAAATGCAAAGATAATTATCTTTATGTAGGTATTACTGATGATATTGAAAAGAGAATTAGTCAACACAAAGATGGTTTTTGTCGTAATACCAAGAACAGAGGAATTATTCAATTAGCATATACGGAATCATTCAAAGAAAGATCGGAAGCAGCTAAGAGAGAGAAAGAAATTAAAGGGTGGAGAAGAGAGAAAAAAGAGCAATTATTGAAATAATAGCTTGCTCTGAATGAAATGAAGAGCCCGTGTAGCTCAGTGGATAGAGCAACTGCCTTCTAAGCAGTGGGTCGAAGGTTCGATTCCTTCCACGGGTACCAACAACTTTTTTTCTACGCGACCGGAAGGCAGTAAGTTCGGTCAATGTACGTGCGTAGATTGATATAGAGCATGAAATGATAAGACGGCTTTAAAACCGTTTTTTTATTTGACCCCGACTGTAATCGAACCTCAAAATATTATGTTATTTCATTCAGCTTTAATTTCTGAACAAATTTTTAGAATATTTGACATTTTTATTATATGGGTATATATTCATAATATAAACATAAGAATATAGAGAGAGGAGGTGAGAAAAAATGCCAGGATTAGATCAAACAGGACCCCAAGGACTTGGTCCGAAGACAGGACGGGGAATGGGACCATGCAGTGGTGGAATGCGCCGAGGAATGGGTTGCGGACGAGGCTTCGGCCGATTTGCAGGCCGTGCATATCTGTCAAAATCTGAAGAAGTGGACGAGTTGGAAGATGAGACTAGAGCTATGGAAGCCGATCTAAAAGCTCTCAAGGAAAGAATTTCGGAGATCAAGGGAGAATAAAAAAGCCGTCCCGATGCTCCGGAAATTCATCCGGAGATCGGGGCGACCCGCAATTATATTATTATCAAAATATTATCTTTTATCAATATTAAAGCGAGGAAGAAATGAGATTGAAAAATAAGGTTGCAATTGTGACTGGTGCTTCATCTGGTATTGGCAAAGCCATAGCAGAGGATTTTATCAAAGAAGGCGCAAAAGTCGTCTACTCGGATATCAATGATCCAAAAGACTTTACGGGAACCGATAAGGCCCTGTTTATAAAATGCGATGTTTCGAATTCCGGTGAGATAAAAGATTTGATTAAGAGCACAGCCGATAAATTCGGAAGAATTGATATAATCGTCAACAATGCTGGAATTGGCAGTTTGGGCGGTATATTAGATACTGATGATGAGACTTGGCATAAAACTATTGAGATTAACCTCTCCGGTGTTTTCTACGGCATGAGAGAAGCGGCAAAGTATATGAAGGAGAATAAAGTCAAAGGTTCAATTATTAATATGAGTTCAATACTTGGAAAAGTTGGTTTTGCCGGATCAATCTCATACTGCGCTTCAAAGGGCGGTATAGTTCAGCTTACGCATGCCGGTGCACTCGATTTAGCTCCATTTGAAATCAGAGTAAATGCAATTGCACCTGGGTTTATAGAAACGAATATGACAAAGGGAGTTTTAGAAAACGATCAATTTAATCAGTTAATAAAAAGCTCAACGCCGCTCGGACACGTCGGCAATGTCGAGGATATTGCCAACGCAGCAATTTATCTTGCTTCAGACGAATCAGAATATACAACCGGCGAGATAATTTATGTTGATGGCGGTTGGACAGCGAAATAGAAAGGAAATATGAGACCAAGAAAATTCAGGCATGTTTGTACGAATCCTGAAATAAAATTTTTTAAACCTCAGGGTGTTCCAATGAGTCAATTGGAAATTATTGATTTAACCGATGAAGAGCTTGAGGCTTTAAGACTAAAGAATATTGAGGATTTAGACCAAATAATTGCCGCCGAAAAAATGGGCACCTCCCAAAGCACATTTCAGCGCATTTTAACTTCGGCTTACAAAAAAATTTCCGATGCTTTGGTAAACGGTAAGGCGATCAAAATCACAGAAATTGACAGGCCGATGAAAAAGTTTGAATGCTGGAAATGCAAACATATATGGGAAGAGCCTTTTGGCAACGGCAAGCGCGGCATCGATATGAACTGCCCGGAGTGCCAAAGCGAGGAAATCCACCGATGTGATAACAACGGTCATGGTTTTGGCAATCAAATTTGGGGTCACAAAGGAAACAAAGAATAGTTTTTGAGGAGGGATAAATGAAGGTGTTAAAATTTGGTGCCTTATGGTGTCCTGGCTGTCTTGTTATGAAGCCGATGTGGCAGGAAATTGAGAATGAAAATAGTTGGCTTAAGAATGAATACTATGACTGGGATGAAAACAGAGAGATTGCTGATAAATGGAAGGTTAGAGATACTCTGCCCACCTTTATCTTTGTCGATAAAGACGATAAAGAAATTTTTCGCCTGCAGGGCGAGCGTTCAAAAACAGAACTCTTAAAGCTTATTGAAGAATATAAGGATAAGTAATGAAGAAGATTGCAGCTATACTATTTGCGTCATTTTTTGCCGTAACACTATTTTTACCTCTGAAGTCTTTTGCAGTTGAACAAAAGATCATTTTTTTCTGGGCAGAGAGTTGTCCCCATTGTGCAGATGAAAACGTATTTTTGGAAAAGATGGTCTCGGACAATCCTGGGCTTTCAGTAGAAAAGTATGAGGTGTCCAAGAGCAAAGAAAACCAGCAACTTCTGCTCGATTGGAGCAAAAAATTAAATTTTGAGCCCAATGGTGTTCCAGTGACGATAATCGGAGAAGAATATGTATTGGGATACATGGATAGTATTACCGATTTGAAGATTGAAAGTTTCTTTGCTTTCTCTGCTGACACTATAAGTAATGGCGAAGTTTGCGCAATCGATCGGCCATGTGATGACAAAGAGGCAAACAATCACAAGATAAAACTGCCTTTTTTTGGTGAGATTGAGACGAAAAATTTCTCACTTCCAATTCTCTCAATCGTTACCGGTACACTTGATGGCTTCAATCCTTGTGCTATGTGGACTTTGCTTTTTTTGATTAGCTTACTTCTCGGCATGAAGAACAGAAAGAGAATGTGGATTTTGGGATCTGCCTTTATCGTCGCCTCTGCCGCAGTTTACTTTGTTTTCATGTCTGCCTGGCTCAATCTTCTGCTCTTCATCGGATTAATCGCAACAGTTCGCATAATCATCGGTCTTGTCTCCCTTGGCGGCGGAATTTTCAGCCTTAAAGACTTTTGGACAAACAAAGAGGGCGGCTGCAAAGTTACGAATAATGAAAAAAGGCAAGCAACTTTTGATAAAATAAAGCACATAGTTCACGAAAGAAGCTTCATCTTGGCACTTCTCGGGATCATCATATTAGCCTTTGCCGTTAATCTTGTGGAACTTATCTGTTCAGCCGGACTTCCAGCCGTATATACTCAAATCCTAGCGATGAGCGACTTGCCTGTTTGGCAGTATTATCTCTACATTTTGATCTATGTTTTCTTCTTCATGCTTGACGATCTGATTATCTTTTTCATAGCGATGCTTACTTTGCAATTGACAGGAATAACAACCAGATACTCTCGAATTTCTAGGCTGGTTGGTGGTATATTAATGTTGGCGATTGGATTGATATTAATATTTAAGCCTTCTTGGCTAATGTTTGGCTAAATAAAGGAGAATATGACGTTTCTTTACATTTTTATTGCTTCGTTGCTAATCAGCTTGTGCGCTCTTGTTGGTGTATTTACTATGAGTATGAAAGAGAAATTTTTAAATAAGATTTTGCTGAAACTGGTGGCTCTTTCATCCGGCGCTCTTTTGGGCGGTGCTTTCATCCATTTGATGCCTGAAGGAATCGAGAAATTTGGCAACAACGAGAAGTTCTTCTTTATAATTCTGATCTCGCTGATGGTTTATCTGCTTATCGAGAAAATACTGCACTGGCGGCATTGCCATGCTGGCGGTAAATGTCCAATCCATTCCTTTGGTTATATGAATCTTTTGGGTGACGGAGTTCATAATTTCATTGACGGTCTTATCATCGCATCGTCTTTCATGGTAAGCATTCCACTCGGTATCACCACCACAATTGCGATAGCCCTTCATGAAATTCCCCAAGAGGTTGGCGACTTTGGCGTGTTGCTTTACGCCGGCATAGAGAAAAAGAAAGCTTTATTACTAAATTTTTTAGTCGCCCTTACTGTTGTTGCCGGAGCAATCACGGGATGGTTTTTGCTATCTCTTATTGAGAATATTACCAGTTTCCTTTTGCCTGTTGCGGCAGGCGGATTTATCTACATTGCACTTAGTGATATGATTCCGGAGCTTCGCAAAGAGCATAATATAAAACAATTCTTTGTCACTTTTGCATTTATCCTATTGGGAATATTGCTTATGCTCGCAACAAAAATGCTGGGGGGAGAATAGAAAATAGCAACAGCACTATGCTGTTCGACGTATTGTAAATTACCATTTCCCGGCCTATACTATTTAAAAGACTATTCAATTATCGGAGGGGAAATGAACTCGAATAAAAAGGTGTTGCTTTGGACATTGGGGATTGTCTTGTTTTTGGCTTTGGCGGCAGTTTCTGTTTATGCATATAGTCAGAGTGAAGACCTTAAAAACAAAGATGATGAAATTGGCACTCTCGAGAGCCAAGCACAAACACAGACTCAACCTGAAACGGCAACAGCTGAAAACTGTACTGGAGATAGTTGTCTGTCTGTTGAGGGTCTCGAATATCCTGCCGGACAATTACCAATCGAAGTATCCAACGCGGTTAAGTCGGCACTTGATGATGAATATAAAGCGTATTCTGTCTATGATGCCGTCATTGCAAAAATTGGATCAGTAAGACCATTTTCTATGATTATCCGTGCAGAAGAAAGCCATATTGCCTCATTGAAATCAGTATTGGACAAGTACGGCGAGACTATTCCTGATAATCCATATGCCGGGAAAGTTACTGTTAAAAGCACGCTAAAAGAAAACTGCCAGATCGGTGTCGATGCAGAAATTGCTAATGTTGCTTTATACAACGACCAGCTCCTGCCAAAAGTTACGGCATACTCTGATATTACTTCAGTCTTTAACAATTTGATGAATGCTTCTAATGATAAGCACTTGCCGTCTTTCGAAAAATGCAATTAGGAGGTAGATGAATAAATGGATAAAAATTGACCGATTCTTTGCCTGGATTTTATTTGGCGGAATGCTTCTTTATTTTGTCTCCGGCTATGGCATGACAAAAGGAATCATAGACTCTTCGCTCGCAACCAAATTACATCTCAATCTTCTGACTTATATAATTTTGATCGCTTTTACTGTTCACACCTCTTTTGCTATTCATCTTGCTTTTAAGAGGTGGCAGATCTGGAATACGCCGATGAAAATTTTGCTTGTTGCCTTTTTTACCGCTTTCTTTGGCACGTTTGTGTATATAGACCGGTATTATCAATCAGAAACAGATAAAGCAGTGAACTTGACTGACAATGCAACAGAGCAGAATACTGCATTAGAAGAAACTGAAGCGAGCACAAGCACAACACAATCATCTATTTCGAAAGAGCCTGAACAAGTTAAGACTTTCTCTTTGAGTGAATTGGCCAAATATAACGGAAAAAATGGCAATGAAGCATATGTTGCAGTTGATGGCAGCGTCTATGATTTGACTACTGTTTTTCAAAACGGCAGTCATTTTTCTCATTATGCGGGAACAGAGTTGACTAATGCCTTCTACACACGTCATGCCAGAAGCGCTCTATCTAAATATCCAATCGTTGGAAAGCTAGCTCAATAGTGCCTAATCTCGACCCCCGGATGGGCAGAGGCGCCAATTCATTCTCAATAAGTTTGATAAGAGTGAAATTCCAGTTGGGGGTACGGTTCGGCTTCATCTTGACAAATCGAGACTTCGCTCATGGCTATAGACGACATAAGGAATTTGATTCTATTCTCAATCAAAATAAAGGGTAAGTATGATTGATCCTATAACAAGACGGCGTTAAAGCCGTTTTTTATTTGGCTCTAAACGAGTACCTTGAAAAAATATCTTTGAGCAGTGCGACCGTTTGAAATAGAATATGGGCCCGTTCTTAGCTTTCTGATCTCGAATCTGTTATAGTAAGGTCACTTAAGAAGAAGGAGATTCTATGATAAATCAAAAGTACGCTGTTTTTTCAGCAGTTGTACCAGCCTATAATGAAGCAAAAAGATTTCCGAAAGTTCTCAAAGAGTTATTGAAAATAAATAATCTTGGAGAACTGATCTTCGTTGATGATGGAAGTACAGACGAGACGGAGGCAACAATCAAAAAATTTTCGGATCCCCGGTTGAAATATATTCGGCATTCCCAAAACAAAGGCAAAGGCGCAGCCTTGAAAACTGGGGTCCATGCAGCGAAAAATAAGGTAATTCTATTTCTAGACGCCGACCTTAGAAATATTACTGCCACCAAGATCATGAAAATAACGAAGCCAGTTTTATTGGAAGCGGTAGACTTATCAAGAGGCAAATTCCATCGCACAAGGGGCAGAGTAACTGAATATGCAGTTAAGCCATTAATGAAAATCCTATTCCCAGAGGTGTATTTTGAACAGCCGATAAGCGGCCAGATTTGCGGGAAAAGAGATTTCCTAAAGGGTTTAGATTATGAAAGCAAGTATGGGGTAGACATCGGAATTTTATTCGATGCAATCGAATCAGGCCAGCGTATCATTGAGGTGGACATAGGCAAAATTGAGCATCGTGCCAACTCCGAAGAGGATATTGCCGAGATGTCCAGACAAGTTCTAGAAACTATGATCAAAAAGGCGGGTTTAATCCAGCATAAATACAAATTGGTTGTGTTTACTCTTGATAATACCCTGGTTCGAAAGGATACTCTCGAGTATGTCTTCGAGAAGCAAGGAAGACTCTCCCAATATTCACAATTAAAGTCAAAATTTTTAGATAGCAAATTAAGCTTTGCGGAATATGCTGATTCCATTGCTAAACTTTTTACCGGACTCTCTGACGATACAATAGTCAGTATTTGTAATTCTATTCCACTTGTAGACTATGCCCCAGAAGTGATCAATGCCTTGAAAAAGAGAAAATATCAAGTGGCAATCGTAAGCTCAAGTTTTTCTCCAATCGTTGTCGCCATCGCCAATCGGCTAGGTATTGATATTTTAGATTGCATATATTTAGATCGGGATGAAGGAGGTAAATACTTGGGTTCGATTTCTGTTGCATCACGAGAACGATGGCTTGATCATCCTTTGGAAGAATCATTTAAAAAGGGTTTTATTGGTATCACTCGAAAAATAGGAGCGAAGTCTTCTGAGACAATTATGGTTGCGAATAGTCCAAAGGCGCTACCTCTTATTAATAGCGCCGGGTTAGGAGTAGCATTTTCGCCTGACGGCGGAGTTCTGAAAGACGAGGCCGATAAAACAATCAATGTTCTTGCTGAGCTATTAGCTATTGTCGAGTAAGGGAAATAATGGAAATAAAAAAAATAAATTCAAAGAGAAATTTTACGGAGTCTATGAAAAGAATATGGCTTGGACGTCATGGCAAAGCCCCACATAACAGAGGAGATGCAGATGCGACATTTGGAGGCGGGCGGCTGGATAATAATCTTACTCAACAAGGCGTCGATGCAACAAATATATTAGCAAATGAAATCTATAAGCATTGTGGAGTCGATATTATTCTATGTAGCAAGATGAAGCGGTCACATCAAACAGCAGAGATTATTGCCAACAAACTAGGAGAGCTTGGGCATGATGTTCCAATTATCGAGATTGACGACCTTCAGGAAGTCGATGTCGGAGATTTTACTGAATGTACCGAACGGGAAGCAAGGAAAATAAATTTTCATGCAGCAGAAGCATTCTATCAAGGAAAAATAGATGGATGGGATTTTCCCAATGGAGAGAACTATAAAGATTTGAGCCTTCGTGTCAGTTCGGTAATAGTTCAGATTCTGGAATTAACGAAAAAGTATAACAACATTTTTGTTGTCGGCCATGGAATGTTCAATCGAGTTATTTGCTTCGAGCTATTTCCAGACAGGGACGATCTTTGGAAGGATCGTACTTACCCTCACGATCGTGTAATAATGCTAGATTTAGAGAACTGTAACCTATGAACCTCTTAATAATCACAATGAGTCCTGGCGAGACCAGCCAGTTTATCGCCCTCGCAAAAGAATTAATAGATAAAAAACACAAGATCTTTTTTGGTTATCTTAAAAATGTAAACCCTATAATCTTAAATGCTCTCGAATGTGAAAAACAACTTATTAATTCTCCTGAGCAGGCGAGGGATTTGATTAACAGCGGAATTTATCAGGCAGTAATGTTGGGAAACTCAAAGATCTTTAGAAATTCACAGCAATTTCAAAACAAAAAGCCTGATAGTGCTCCTTTTTGTGTTTCATTGGACTCTAACTGGCTTTTTAATCAGCCGGAATCTTTCCCATTTATCAAATGGCTGGATATTATTTATCTGAATTTTCCAGAAGATGTTTATAAGAACGGTTTGGTTGAATATGGCGGAAGCTATCATATCCCCGATGAAATCAAGAAAAAGATTAAGACAGTTGGTTTGATTCCCTCATACAAACCTATAAGCGACTCTGCAAAAAAGGAGACGAGGGAAAAATTAGGCATAAAGGAAGATGAAAAATTAATTTTTTGTTATATCGGCAGCGGAAACGGCTATACATTAAGGCATGAGTTCCGCCCGATATTAATTGAAATATTTAACCAGTATTGGCAAAATAATCGCAAGTTTAAAATCATTTATATGAGTGGTGAAGAGCCGGTCGGAGCACCTTGGTTGGTCCCAACAGGTGGACAGGCCGACAGCAAAATATTTTTTGAATATTTATCCGCGTCTGATCTTGTTTTTCAACATCAAGGTATGGGAACTCTTCAGCAATCAATATCTGCGTGTGTGCCTGCTATAGCTAATGTCCCGCCGGTCGATCCGAACAAAGATCACAATACTGCTTGGGAAATAGGTCCTTTCGAAAAGGCCGGCCTGTGCAAGATGCATTTTTATGATGATAAAATTGATAAAATAATTTCCTCCGTTAACGATTTATTATACACGGATTCAGGAAATTTGATGAGAAGAATACAAAAAGACCATTACTCATATGGCGAAGAAAATCTCTGCTCAGATTTACTTCGGCGCATCTCGAAATAGAGAATGCGGCAAATTACAAGGCAACTCTGGGACGGTTATTTCAAACGCCCCACTCCCCTGGGGCGTTTGAAATAAGTAACACTTATGCGATCGGGATATATTTTGCGCATTATGAGAGATGATTTTCAGATACACTAAAAATATTCCCAAGCCGATCAACAGATAATAAAATAGCTCCGGCCCAGCCTTCGGGAGTTCATCTCCGGAGAATGGTTTGACATCTCCCTGCTTGAAAGGAAGAATTCGAAATTCATCTTTGTAGGTCGATAAAATTCCGGCGATTGTGAAACGATCCCCTTTTCTCATCTTTGGTTTATCGATACCCGTAGACTGTCGAATTATCACCTTAATTTCATTCTCGTCATTGTCCCCAAGATAAAAGGTATCACCGGAGGTACTGGAGATGGTTCCGGAAACGCTAATATATGTCCCCTCTAGACCGGTACCGATATCTGAAATGACGGTTTCCTTCGGCGGAAGTGGTTGACCTTTTGAGACGATTTTTATCTCGCTAAAGCTATCCGTCTTCAACCTTTTTTCGCCGTTGATTTCAGATATAATGCCATCAACAGTTACCGTATCCCCTTCTGCCAAATCAGGAGGAAAATTCTTGGCGTAACTATAAACCTGGATTCCTCCGGTCCCATCTTCGATATAAAAATATTGAGACGACAAAATTCCCGGCAGGACAGTGACCTTTCCCGAGATCAACACTCTTTTCTCTGAAAATACTTTAGCTTGAGCTGTACTAATGATTTCTAATTGATCATCTTCATCTGTTTCATCATTGATTAAGACCACAACAATAGTAGAAATAATATTTTTGGACCCAGGAGTCGGCGTCGAAGTCCATTGCCAAGCGTCAGCCGGTCCTCGGGCCCAGGCTGTCCCTGTCTTGAAAGCACCTCTGTATTCTGCGCTATCGGCAACTGAGCCGTTTGGATAATAGAGGGAAACCATTTCGTCCGTCGTTTTGTTGAGAAAGCTGGCGCCATATATTACAAATATTCCATTAGCCGGCAGAACATACTCATCAAGATATTTTTTTTGACCTGACCGGTCGGAAATTTTCCAGCCATTGAACGGAATGTCAAAATTAGCTTTGTTTTCGATTTCGATCCATTTATCGTTATCGTCGCCACCTTCAGGATTAGCTAGGATTTCCGAAAGTATGATTTTTTCATAATAATTATTTACGGTCAATTTGATTGTCGAGGTGGCGCAGTTTTGATAATCGCAAACTTTCAGGATGACTGAATAATTACCTTCTTTACCATAGGCATGCTCAACTTCACCACCATTTGCACTGACACCATCGCCAAAATCCCATAAAAACGAAAGTAAATCATTATCTTCGTCAAACGAATCAGAAGAACTAAAAAGATTATTCTCTTCGATAAAAAGAGTATTTTTCTCGATATCAATTTGGGCTGCCGGCGGGCTGTTGCCGCTAATATTTATTATTTCTCCGGTCGATAAATTTAGACTGCCTGATTCCCAAAGAGGCACCATTCCGGCCAGGAGCGCCTCAATATTTTCATACACTTTCATACTTATTTCCCGGCCAGACGGAACGGCTAAATTAAAAAACCCGAGTCTTGTAGAGAAATTTCCCTCATCTACACTGTTATTTTCGGTAACATTGAGACCAAGAATTGCTCCGGTTATACCATCAAAAATGGCGATTGGTTTTTCTGATAATGGAAAATTTGAGCTATCGCTCGCTATACCTTTTACATGTGCTAAATTTTCGGCCGGAATCATAGAAATATTTTTTTGAACTGTCTTCGCGCTTGGCACGGGAAGTTTCTTCTCTCTATACCGGACCCGAAGAATAGCATCAAGAAACAAAACAGACGGCTCATTCAAAACCGTCTTGATAAATATGTAGCCTCTCCAATTGCCGTCGCTATCTAGAACAACACTTTGATGCTTGGCATATTCGGCCGAATATTTTATCCAATTGCTCGCTTGCGGGTTCCAGGTATAGCCGCTTTTACTAGTTGAACCAGCTTTTTCGATCTCCGGCTTTATCTCGTAAACGGCATTCGGCGACTCCCCGGTGATTTCAAAATAGGCAGCAAAAGTGGAGCTATCGCTTGGCACAAGATCGCCGCTAGTCAAAGTGGCTGCAGCTGCAGCGGCGGCCGGTCGAAACAGGAAAAAGACTGCGAATAATAGTACTATCACAATTATAAATATTTTCCTTTTTTGATAAGTCATGTCCGGAAACTTCCCTAAGCTTCTTGCCCATAACTCTACAATTATAGCAATTCACCAAGCTTTGCCAAGCGTTTTTGGGAATGACCTTGTGGCTTACAGTTTAAAATTGTAATAATAGTTAATGTTTCAAAAAAGTCCCTTGAAAAGATTATTTTTAAATGATTAGATAGATGCATATTAAACGAAAGGAGCTAAATGTATGTTCTGATCGGTATTGTGGTATTTATTGTTTTGATTAGCATTCGACAGGTAAACCAGTTTGAACGTGGAGTAAAATTTCGTCTAGGTAAATTTATTGCCATCAAGGAACCGGGCTGGCAGATCATTTTACCCATATTCGAGTCGATGTCCAAAGTTGATATCCGCGTCAAAGCTGTCGATGTCCCAAATCAAGAAGCGATCACCAAGGACAATATTTCAGTTGGGATCAATGCCGTAATTTATTACAAAGTTGTCGATGTTAGCCGAGCTATTCTGGAAGTGGAAAACTTCTTCTATGCCATTTCGCAACTGGCTCAAACAACGATGAGAAATATTGTGGGTTCAGTTGATCTAGACACGCTGTTGTCTGAGCGCGATATGGTTTCGAATCAGATTAAAACTATCGTCGATAAACTCACTGATCCATGGGGAATCAAAGTGGATAATGTCGACCTAAAGGACGTTGTGCTCCCGGAGGATATGAAGCGCGTTATTGCTCGTCAAGCCGAAGCAGAGAGGGAAAAGAGAGCAGTCATTACAAAAGCAGAGGGCGAAGTCATTGCCTCGACCAATTTAGCCAAAGCAGCCAAAACCTTGTCGGAATCAAGTGGCGCTTTGCACCTTCGAACCTTGAATACATTAAATGATTTATCATCAGACCAATCAAACACAGTCATTTTTGCAATTCCAATCGAAGTCTTAAGAGCCTTTGAGGGCAATAGCAAAAATACGCTCGAACAGCTGGCAGAGAAGTTTTTGAAGAAATAGATAATCTAAAAGAAAAATCCCCGAACCAAGTGGCCCAGGGAGCTGATGTAATTGCGTCAACGCTTGCGAAGTGTCTCACCTTCGCTTAAACAATCCCTTCTTCACTATTGGAGAAGAGAGAGCACCCGGGCTTGCATTCTTCAGCGATCTGAGAATCGAGAAGTTAATATCGCCGGTCGGTACGAGATCTCCATAAACTTGTGAAAGCCTCGTCTCGATCGCAACAGGCGAGTAATTGCCCTCCTTATAAACTATTGCTACTACACAAATCGTGCGGGCTTGATATTCTGACAGGACGTTTTGGATGGCTTCTCCATTCCAACCCACCAGAGAAATGATCGGGATCTCGATCACTTGACCGGGATAAATGGATTGGTTCCACTCATGATATGAGTTGGGGAAGAATTCCCCAACTTGAGTATGCGGATCATACCACGAAGCGCCCAAATCGACGCCTGTCATGCCAAACCCCGCCATGGCTAAGGACTGAAACCAGATCGAGACGTTCCCGTCATTTCTGGCTTTAATCGTCCAAAGCCATCTTGTATCGCCGAAGTTGGCCCGCGCCGGATTTGGCTCAGTCCAGAGAGTTAAGCTGGGCAGATTCTCATTGACCCCCCATACCCTCTGGATTTCCTGTATATACCGGTTCAGGCCGGCATCCGTTTGAATCAACGAGCTATGGCTAAAGCCACTCATGCCGCTCATATCTAACCGCCAAACCGGACCTAAAGTAAAGCTTTCCAGCGAAGTGCTAGTAGCCAGTGCACTAGTCCAGTCAACTGTTGAATCCCCGGCTCCTCCAAACAAAACCGTGCCATAGCGTCCACGGTGAATTACGTTTGAAGAATTATTGAGTTTACTTAAAAACTCGCTATCCGTCATCAACTGCCTAACTGCTTTTGATGTGACCAGCGGCCACCAATCGCTGTCATTGTTCAGGAAAGCATTATGGATGTTTCTCACCGTCCCGGCAAGATCGGCTTGGCCAGATCCCTCGTTTGGCGTGCAAATCATGAATAAATCATGAACGGCGTTTGTCACCGTCTTGTCCTGAATAGCCGACCTCATAACTAAGCCGCCCATTGAGTGACAGTGGAAATCCGATTTGACTCCTCTGAAGTTGTCGTCCATCAATTTATAGGTGATCAGATCTGCAGTCGCTTCAATATCGTCAGGCCAGGGATATGTCACATAGTCAATCTGACGATAGTGATGAGTATCATAGAGCTTGCGGGCCAGCTTTTCCATGGTTTGCTTGTTGCTGATAAAACCATGGAACAATCTAGCCTTGGTGTTTGTTTCTGCATTTGGATCAGACGCAAAAGCAGGCACAAAGTCCACCTCACTATCTGGTTCTGGAATCCGTATACGGCCGATAATTCCCTTTATCGTACTCACTAGCCCCCGCCGGACACCCAAACTGCTACCATCGAGATAGACCGTATCGCTACTATAACGCTCCACGGAACTGACTTCGTGCCATTTGCCGTCGATGAAGAGCTGTGCAACAGCCTTCCAATCGCCATCAGCCCTCGTTTGACCAATCTTGACTTCGATGTACTTTCCAGGACGTACCCCTTCCCCATTCATCGTTACCTCAAGCTCAGCAGATCCGGCGATCGGCTCGACCCTGCCTGTATTCCCGTTCCAAGGCCTCAGAACAAAGTCCACTCGCGTTCCGGAGGAGATGGCCCCTACCGGAATGCTAATTGTCAAATCGGCAATTTGTGCCGAAACAGCAGACTGATCTGCTGGTACAGTAATGTGCGCCGTCGCAGTTGCAGTTGAATCAGCAGGGATGTTATTTCCGCCGCCGCCGCCGCAACCTGCAAATAGACAGACAGATAACCACAGATACCAAAAAGATCCTTTCATCTTCTTGTTCCTCCTTGTCAAAAATACGGTTTGCACCATGACAATTCTAGCACCAATTGCTTGAAATTTTTAGTAAAGAATGATCAAATATCTAAAAAAACACAAATTATTTTTTAACTTGCTGTCAAAAAAATAACAATCATCTTTTTAACTACTTTTGGAATTTCAAACGTTCACTTTTCAAGACCTTGGAAACACTTAGGCTGTTTGAAGGGCTAGTTTCTGCATCGGAGTGATCAGTTTGATCCCCATGTGAAGTCTCTTGTTGTTGTAATGAATTATGTACTCTTC
>Ga0172380_10001410_pt1 | contig 41286 bp, 30 predicted proteins | sample Leawe162metaG_FD_119747 | JGI IMG/M metagenome (GOLD analysis project Ga0172380, IMG submission 119747) | Leachate microbial communities from a municipal landfill in Southern Ontario, Canada - Leachate well 162 metaG | ecosystem: Engineered > Solid waste > Landfill > Unclassified | place...
GAAGAAGGCTGCACCGAAGAAAGTCGCTGCCAAGAAACCAGCAGTGAAGAAGGCTGCACCGAAGAAAGTCGCTGCCAAGAAACCAGCAGTGAAGAAGGCTGCACCGAAAAAGGCTGCACCGAAAAAGGCCGCTGCCAAGAAGCCGGCAGTGAAGAAGGCTGCACCGAAAAAGGCTGCACCGAAAAAGGCCGCTGCCAAGAAGCCGGCAGTGAAGAAGGCTGCTCCGAAGAAGGCCGCTGCCAAGAAACCGGCAGCCAAGAAGCCGGCGCCGAAAAAAGCCGCCGTCAAGAAGCCAGCCGCTGCAAAGCCAGCTGCCCCAGCCGCTCCCAAGCCTGTTGTCCCTTCGACTGCGGCCACGCCGGGCCTGAAGTCGTCGCTGAATCCGGCTGCGGCATGGCCGTTTCCGACGGGTTCGCGGCCGTCTTGAGCCGTATCTTGGGCGGATGCGAGAGGATTTCCGCGTTAGCGGATTAGCTGTTCTTCTCGCATCCCCCCGGATTTGAGGCTCGGCGGCGGCTGTTAGGCCGCCGCCATTTTTGGCAAGCCACGTTTGCCGATACGCGCAGATCTGCGCCAGATCCAACTTCGGGTATTAGTGCCCGCCTTTGATACTAGGGTACTAGCCGAGTCCGAAATACCGCGCCAGCCGTTCCAAGCCCTCCGCCAACTGGCCCTGAGATACGGTGTAAGCGAAGCGCAAATGGCGTTCGGGCGCATTGGCGCCAAAATCCAGCCCCGGCGTAATTGCCACACCAGCCTGCTCGATCAGCTTGCCGGCAAGGGCAAAACTGTCTTCGCCGAACTGGCTGCAATCCGCATAAATATAAAATGCGCCGGCGGGTTCGGCCGCCACCGTGAAACCAAGCTTTCTCAATCCCGGCAGCAACAAATTGCGGCGTGCCTGGAACTCCGCGCGGCGCCGTTCCAGCAAGGCGATGGTTTCCGGCTGAAAGGCCGCCAGTGCGGCATGTTGCGCCGGCACTGATGGCGAGATGAACAGGTTTTGCGCCAGTTTCTCGATTTCGCGCACAAATCGCAGGGGGGCCACCAGCCAACCGAGCCGCCAACCGGTCATGTTGAAATATTTCGAGAAACTGTTGATGACGAATATATCCTCGGAAATCGACAGTGCCGTTTCGGCTTCGCAAGCGTAAGTGAGGCCATGGTATATCTCGTCGACCAGCATCACGCCTTTGCGCTCGGCAACTGCCTGCCAAAGGACGGCGAGATGGGTTCGGTCCAATAGTGTGCCGGTGGGGTTGGCGGGCGAGGCAACCAGCAGGCCGCGTGTGCGAGTCGTCCACGCGGCAGCGACGTCGGCAGCGGTCGGCTGATAATTGTTTTCCGGACGGACCATGAGCGACACCGCCCTTCCTTCAAACAAGCGGGTGAAGTGGCGGTTGCATGGATAGCCGGGGTCGGGCAGCAGCAGTTCGTCACCCGGATCGATCAGTACGCCCAAAGCCAACAACAAGGCGCCCGAAGCGCCCGCCGTGACAATGATGCGTTCCGGACTGACGGATACGCCGTAGCGGTCTTGGTAGAATTTGGCGATCGCGGCGCGCAGTTGCGGCAGACCCAAGGCGTGGGTATAGAACACCCGGCCGGTACGGATGAAAGCGCTGGCGGCGTGGATGATCGGTTCCGGCGTGGGAAAGTCCGGTTCGCCAACTTCCATGTGGATGATGGAGCGGCCTTCCGCTTCGAGCGCTTTGGCCTTTGCCATCAATTCCATGACATGGAACGGCGCAATCCCAGCCATGCGAGTGGCGATGTTCATCCGCGATTTCTCATATTGCATAGGCCTAGTATTAACCCACGCTAAGTATCTGCCTATCTGACACTATACAATAGTGAATTGCCCTTGAAGCGCCAGCATGGTTTCAGCGCCGAGGATGCCGTTTTTTGTCATTAGGAGTCAATCATGGATGAAAGAGTCCGCGCCGACGCGCTTGAATATCATCGCCACCCGAAGCCCGGCAAGATCGCCGTCATACCGACCAAGGCGCTGAACACCCAGCAGGACCTGGCGCTCGCCTATTCGCCCGGCGTTGCCGCCGCCTGCGACGAGATCGTCAAGGACGAGGTAAATGCTTACCAATACACTTCGCGCGGCAACCTGGTGGCGGTGATTTCCAACGGCACGGCGGTGCTCGGCCTGGGCAACATCGGGCCGTTGGCCGGCAAGCCGGTGATGGAAGGCAAGGGCGTCTTGTTCAAGAAGTTCGCCGGCGTCGACGTGTTCGATATCGAGATCGCCGAGAACGACCCGGACAAGCTGGTCGACATCATCGCCTCGCTGGAGCCGACTTTTGGCGGCATCAATCTGGAGGACATCAAGGCGCCCGAGTGTTTCTATGTCGAGCAGAAGCTGCGCGAGCGGCTCAAGATCCCCGTCTTCCACGACGATCAGCATGGCACCGCGATCATTGCCAGCGCGGCGGTGATCAACGGCTTGCGCGTGGTCGGCAAACAGATCGGCGAGATCAAGCTGGTCTGCTCCGGTGCGGGCGCCGCCGCCATTGCCTGCCTGGATCTGCTGGTCAGCCTGGGACTCAACCCTAAGAACGTATTCGCCACCGACAGCAAAGGTGTGATCTTTATCGGCCGCGATGCGCAGCTCGATCCCTCCAAGGCCAGATATGCGCAGCAGACGTCCGCACGCACGCTGGGCGACATCACCCCGGGTGCCGATGTGTTTCTCGGCCTGTCCACCGCGGGCGTGCTCAAGCCGGAAATGGTCAAGGGGATGGCGCCCAACCCGATCATCCTGGCGATGGCCAACCCAACCCCGGAAATCCTGCCCGAGGAAGCCAAGGCAGTGCGCCCCGATGTCATCATCGGCACCGGCCGTTCGGATTATCCGAACCAGGTGAATAACGTGCTGTGCTTTCCTTACATTTTTCGCGGTGCCCTCGATGTCGGCGCAACCACCATCAACGAGGCCATGAAAGTCGCCGCGGTGCGCGCCATCGCCGAACTTGCCCACGCCGAGCAGTCCGAAGTGGTCAGCGCCGCCTATGGCAAGGACGAAATCACCTTCGGCCCGGAATACCTGATTCCCAAGCCATTCGATCCGCGCCTGATCGTGAAAGTCGCGCCAGCAGTGGCAGAGGCGGCAATGTTGTCGGGCGTGGCCACGCGGCCGCTGGCGGATCTCGAAACCTATCGCCAGCATCTGAACGACTTTGTCTATCAGACCGGCTTGCTGATGCGCCCGGTGTTCAACGCGGCCAAGAAGAAGCCTGCGCGCATTGTCTTCTGCGAGGGCGAGGACGAGCGTGTCTTGCGGGCGGTCCAGACCGTGGTTGACGAAGGACTGGCATGGCCGATCCTGGTTGGACGTCCCCAGGTGATGGCGGCAAGCATCGCCAAAGCGGGCTTGCGCATCCGCGCCGGCGAGCATTTCGAGGAGGTCAATCTGGATTCGGACCCTCGCTACAAGGAGCTATGGCAGGACTACTACAACCTGATGTGCCGCAAGGGCATCAGCATCGAATACGCCAAGCGCGAAATGCGCCGCAAGACCACATTGATCGGCGCCATGCTGGTCCGCCACAACTATGCGGACGGAATGATCTGCGGCACCTACGCCAAGCACTCCTTGCACCTGCGCTATATCAATACCGTGATCGGCAAGACCATCGGCGTCGACAACTTCTATGCCATGAACATGCTGATCCTGCCCAACCGGACCTTGTTCATCAGCGACACCCAGGTGAATTATGACCCCTCGGCTGCCCAGATCGCCGAGATGACCCTGCTGGCTGCGGAGGAGGTCAGGCGCTTTGGACTGATACCCAAAGTCGCGCTGCTTTCGCATTCAAGCTTCGGCACCGAGGACACGCCGACCGCAATCAAGATGCGCAGCGCGCTGGAGATTATTCGCAAGGCGGCGCCCATGCTTGAGGTCGATGGCGAGATGCATGGCGACGCCGCCTTGTCGGGGGAGATACGCCATCAGGTGTTTCCCGATTCCACGCTCAAGGGTGAGGCCAATCTGCTGATCATGCCCACGCTGGATGCGGCCAATATTGCCTTCAACCTGCTGAAAACGGCAGCCGGCGATGGCCTCACCGTCGGTCCATTGTTGCTCGGCGCCGCCCGCCCGGTACATATTCTCACGCCGACAGCAACCGCGCGCCGCATTGTCAATGTCGCGGCCCTGCTGTCGGTCGAAGTGGCCAAGCAGTCGAAGATCTGACCGGGTCGCGGGTATTGCGTTGATGCCGCGCCGATAGATGCGGGTTTCCGTCCGGAGAAATATGGATTCATGTCCAAGACCGCTTTGATTCTCACTGGAGGCGGCGCGCGCGCCGCCTACCAGATCGGGGTGCTGGCGGCTATTCGCGACATGCTGCCGGATCCGCGGCGAAATCCATTCCCCATCCTCTGCGGCACTTCTGCCGGCGCCATCAATGCCGCATCGCTGGCAACCACCGCCGAGGAATTTGGCGATGGCGTCGGGAAGCTGCTCGAGATATGGCGTAATTTCCACGCCAGCGCCGTGTATCGCGCCGATGCCTGGGGAATCGGCGCCACTGGCGTACGCTGGCTGGCCGGGCTGTTAGGCGGCGGGATTGTCAAGCGCGGTCCGCGTGCGTTGCTCGACAACTCGCCGCTACGCGAAATGCTGCTCCAGCGTCTCGATTTCAGCCGGATCGAAACGGCGATCGCCAATCGGGCACTGCATTCGGTCAGCATCACCTGCTCGGGGTACAACTCCGGCCAAAGCGTCACTTTCTTTCAGGGGCGTCCCGACCTGGCGCCCTGGCAGCGTTCGCAGCGATTCGGCGCGCATGTCAAGCTGGGCGTCGATCACTTGATGGCGTCGAGCGCGATACCTTTCGTTTTTCCGGCGGTCAAGATCAATCGCGAGTATTTCGGCGATGGCTCGATGCGGCAGGTGGCCCCCATCTCGCCGGCGATCCATCTCGGCGCGGACAAGATTCTGGTCGTCGGCGCCGGTCGAATGTCCGAACCCCCCGACGACCGCCAATCCACCGACCACTACCCATCGCTGGCGCAGATCGCCGGTCATGCGCTGTCCAGCATATTCCTCGACAGCCTGTCGGTCGATCTGGAGCGTCTCAAGCGCATCAATACGACCGTGAGCCTGATCCCCGAACAGGTCCGGCACGAGCATGGCTTATCCTTGCAGAAGATCGATGTGCTGGTGATCGCCCCCTCGGAGCGTCTCGACCATATCGCCGCCCAACATGCGCAAAGCCTGCCCTGGCCGGTGCGGGCATTGCTCGGCAACATCGGCGCGATGAATAAGCATGGGGGCGCGCTGACCAGTTACCTGCTGTTTGAACCTCCCTATACGCGAGCCCTGATCGATCTGGGTTACCACGACACGTGGCAGCGACGCGAAGAGGTGCTGGCGTTTCTTCAGGTATCGGATTAATAAAGCAAGGCAACTGCTTAATTATTTGGGTCGAGTGCCGTTATTTACTATTGCCGGCAAGGCGATCCGCTGCTAAACTGTCGCGAATATCGGTAAATCCACAGGCTGGGGACTCGAATACAAAATGACTAAAGCCACGATCTACCTGCTAGCGCTGTTCGCTCTAAGCGTGGTCTTTGTCCCAAACAGCGCGGAAGCGGGGCAAAGGACGGCGACGATCAAAAAGCATAAGCATGCCAGGCCACATGCGAAGAAGCGCGTCAGCCAAGCCGCCATGCAGGAAACCGCGAACCTGATGGTGCAATCCGCTTCGGCACTGGTGCTGGATCAGTCCACCGGTGCGGTTTTGTTCGAGAAAAACGCCGGTGCCGTGTTGCCGATCGCCTCCATCACAAAACTCATGACCGCAATGGTCGCGCTGGATGCCAGCCCCAACCTGGACGAGACGCTGATCATCGGCGAAGATGACGTGGATTTCCTGAAAGGCACCCACTCGCGCCTCAAGGTCGGCACACAGCTGACTCGCGAGGAGATGCTCCGGCTTGCCTTGATGTCCTCCGAGAACCGCGCCGCATCCTGTTTGTCGAGCCATTATCCGGGCGGCCGCGCCGCCTTCATCCTGGCGATGAACCGCAAGGCACAGGAACTGGGCCTGCAGGACACGCAATTCTCGGACCCGACCGGCCTCACCGCCGCCAATGTTTCCAGCGCGCGCGACCTGGTCAAGATGGTGGCCGCTGCGCACCAGTATCCGCTGATACGCGATTTCACCACCACCTCCGAATATGAGGTGAGGATAGCCGGTCGAACCCAGGCATTCCACAACACCAACAGCCTGGTAAAAAGCGCTTCATGGGATATCGGCCTGTCCAAGACCGGCTACATCAGCGAGGCAGGCAAGTGCCTGGTCATGCAGGCCTGGCTCAACAACAAACCGACCATCATCGTGTTGCTCGACTCATTGGGCAAGATGACCCGCATCGGCGATGCCAATCGCATTAAGCGCTGGGTCGAGAGCGCTGCCTTGACGCAGCGGACATCGGCGGGCTGATCCAGCCTCTTTCCCAATGCGCGGTGGCCGCCTTGTTCCACCGCCGTGGCAAGTCCGCCGCCCCGGCATCGCACGCGGGACTACGGAACCAAACACCTAGCACCTAGCCGAAATTGCGCGCGAGGCTATCGACGTAGGGTGGCCTGAGGATACCGCGTTCGGTAATGAAACCCGCAATCAGCCGGTGCGGCGTCACGTCAAAGGCCGGATTGCGCACTTTCGCCCCCTCCGGGCCGATTCTGTGCGCGCCGCAGGATAGGACTTCATCCGCTTCGCGCTCCTCGATCACGATCCCGTCTCCGTCGCAGGTTGCCAGATCAACGGTCGACGAAGGACAGGCGACATAGAAAGGAATGTCGAAATGCCGGGCGATGATGGCCACGCCCAGGGTGCCGATCTTGTTCGCCGTATCGCCGTTGGCCGCGACGCGATCGCAGCCGACGATACAAATATCCACGAGCCCCTTGGACATGACGGATGCCGCCATGTTGTCGCAGATCAAGGTCACATCCAGTCCGGCGCGTTGCAATTCCCAGGCCGTGAGGCGGGCTCCTTGCAGCAGCGGGCGCGTCTCGTCGGCGTAGACCCTGAAGCGCATGCCACGCGCATGGGCCAGGTAGAGCGGCGCCGTGGCCGTGCCCAGCTCAGAAGTGGCGAGCGCTCCGGCGTTGCAATGGGTCAGCACGCCCGTTCCCTCGCGGATCAAGGCCAGGCCGTTCTCACCGATGGCTTGGCAGATCGCCTTGTCCTCCTGGTGGATGCGGATCGCTTCGCCGACCAGTTGATCATAGAGTTGCGCGGCATTGTCGAGCCAATCGAGCCGGCGTGCCGCGAAATCGGCCATGCGCCGGAGCGACCAGCTGAGATTGACCGCGGTGGGTCGGGACGAATTCAAATATGCAGCCTGTTCCTCGAGCTTCGCGAGAAACTCGGCCAGCGGAAAATTCCTGAAGGCTTTCAGCCCGACCAGCAGCCCATAGGCGGCGGCCACCCCGATGGCGGGCGCACCGCGCACCCTGAGCAGTTTGATGGATTCCCAGACCTGTTCGATGGTCTCCTGGCGGGTCTCGACAATCTCGGCGGGCAAACGGGTTTGATCGAGGAGGACCAGATTTCCGTCTTCCCATCGCAAACTGCGCACCATGCGGTCTTGGCTTCCTGTGTCTGCAAGCACGGAAATATTCTCTATTCGGATTCGGGGAAAATGGGCACGGCGCTGCTGGCGAATTCCTCGGGATCGAAAGCGCGATCCCCTTCCGGATCGGGCTTTCCGCTCGGACGCAGCCCGGCGAAATCATACAGGTGGCGGTCCGCCAGATGCGAAGGCACGACGTTCTGCACGCTGCGGAACAGATTCTCGATGCGGCCGGGAAAACGTTTCTCCCACTCTTGCAGCATTTGCTTGATCTGCTTGCGCTGGAGCTGCTGCTGGCTGCCGCACAAATCGCAGGGGATGATGGGAAAATGCCGCACTTCGGCCCACGCGGCGAGATCCCTTTCGCGGCAATAGGCCAGCGGACGAACAACGATGTGCTTGCCGTCGTCGGTGACCAGCTTCGGCGGCATGGCCTTCAGCTTGCCGGCGAAGAACATGTTCAAGAACAGCGTTTCCAGGAGGTCGTCGCGGTGGTGGCCGAGGGCGATCTTGGTAGCGCCGAGTTCGCCTGCCACGCGATAGAGCACGCCGCGGCGCAAGCGCGAACAGAGCGCGCAAGTCGTCTTGCCTTCGGGCACCACGCGCTTGACGATGGAATAGGTATCCTGCTCTTCGATATGGAAAGGCACGCCGATTTCCCGCAGGTAATTCGGCAGCACCTCGGCGGGAAAGCCGGGCTGCTTCTGGTCGAGATTGACGGCAATGACCTGGAAATCCACGGGCGCATGCTCGCGCAGATAAAGCAGGATATCCAGCAGTCCGAAGGAGTCCTTGCCGCCGGAAAGGCAGACCATGACGCGGTCGCCGTTTTCGATCATGCGGTAATCGGCGATGGCCTGGCCGACATGGCGGCGCAAGCGCTTGGCCAGCTTGTTTTCCTCGCGGCGGAGTTTTTCCAGTCGGGTGGCACTGGGCACGGTTTCAAGGGGAGCGTTCATGGCTTCATGGTTCATGGTTTCACAAATAAGCGCTGCGGCCACCGTCGACATTGATCGTCTGGCCCGTGATATAGCCTGCCTCGAACAACAGGAAACGCACCGTCCGGGCGATATCGGCAGGCGACCCTTCCCGCTGCAAGAGGGTGCGGGCCACGATAGCGCGTCGTGCGGCCGCATTGAAGTCGGCGGCGGCCTTGCCTTCCGGCCATTGGACCGGCCCCGGCGCCACCGCATTGACCCGCACCTGCGGCGCCAGTTCCACCGCCAGGGCACGCGTCAGGCCAAGCAGGCCGGCTTTGGCGATGCAGTACAGCGAGTAGTTCTGCATGGGACGCTCGGCATGGATGTCGGTGATATTGACGATGGCGCCATGCACCGCCTTGAGATGCGGCGCGGCGGCCTGGCACAGAAACAGCGGCCCTTTCAGGTTGCTGCCGATCAAGTCGTCCCAGGCCGCCGCGTCGATGCTGCCCATGGGCGTGGCATAGAACGCGGAAGCGCTGTTCACCAGGGCATCGAGCCGGCCGAATTCTTCCACGGCAACCGACGCCAGCCACGGCAGTCTTGCGCTGTCGCAAAGATCGGCTGCCGCGCTGACGACCGACCCCGGGCGGCTGGCGTTCAGTTCCGCCGCCAGAGATTCCGCCTCGACGGCGGAAGTCCGGTAATGCAGCACCAATCGGGCGCCTGCGGCATGCAGAGTCCGCGCAATTTCCGCCCCGACCCGCCTGGCGGCACCGGTGATCAGAACGGCCGGCGCTTCTGAGGTTGCATTCATTCCGCAAGTATACAGGCTACAAGCTACAGGCTAACCAAGCGCCAGCCGATCCAGCACGCAAGCGGCGGCGGCCAGACCGAAGCCAGCCGTCACCGTCACGGCCGAACCGTAGCCGGCGCAGTTCAATCCTTGCGGCACCGCGTTGCCATGGGTCTCGTCGATATCGCACGCCGGCGCAGCGCTGGCCGGGCGAACGATGGGTTCGTCGGAGAACGCGCAGGCGACGCCGAAATTCTGTTTCGGGTCGCGCGGGAACCCGTGCTCTTTGCGCAGCCGCGCGCGCAGGCTGGCGGCCAGCGCATCCTGCTGGGTGCGCGCCAGGTCGGCGATGCGGATGCGCGTGGGATCGCGTCGTCCGCCGGCGCCGCCAGTGGTGACGATCATGATGCCGGCATCGCGGCAATGGGCGATCAGCGCCGCCTTGGCGCGCACGCTGTCGATCGCATCGAGCACGGCATCGCAGGGCGGCAGCAGTTGCGAGACGTTATCGGGCGCGACGAACTCCTCGATCTCGGCCACCTGGCAGGCGGGATTGATGGCGCGGATGCGCTGCGCCATCGCCTGCACCTTGGCCTTGCCGAATTCGCCCTCCAGCGCATGGATCTGCCGATTGGTATTCGACTCGGCGACGTGGTCGAGATCGATGAGGCTGATGCGACCTATGCCCGAGCGTGCCAGCGCCTCGGCCGCCCAGGAACCGACGCCGCCGATGCCGACGACGCAGACGTGGCTCGCCGCGAAGCGCGCCAGCGCCGGTGCGCCGTAGAGCCGGGCGACGCCGCCGAAGCGCCGCGCGAAATCCATTTCCGCTTCCATTCCATCCACCCACGTATTTTGACGGCGAGCATCATGGCACAATGCGCGCCTCATCACCAATTCCGCCGCAATGAACCTGTCCTTGCCAGAACCCTCGGAAGCGCAGCGCGCCGCGAGTTTCGCGCTGTGCCGCCGCATCGCCGCGGAGATCGCCGCGGCGGGCGGCTGGATGCCTTTCAGCCGCTACATGGAGCTGGCGTTGTACACGCCGGGACTGGGCTATTACAGCGGCGGCACGCGCAAGTTCGGCGCCGCCGGCGACTTCGTCACCGCACCGGAATTGACGCCGCTGTTCGCCCATGCGCTGGCCGTGCAGGCGGCGCAGATCATGACGGACTCAAGCGCACAAATCCTCGAAGCCGGCGCCGGCAGCGGCATCCTGGCCGCCGAACTGCTGCTGGAGCTGGAACGGCTCGGCAGCCTGCCGGACTGCTACCTGATCCTCGAACTCTCCGGCGAGCTGCGCGCGCGCCAGCAGGAAACCTTGGCGGCACGCGCACCGCATCTGGCCGCGCGCGTGAGCTGGCTCGACCGGCTGCCTGCGGCGTTTGGCGGCCTGGTGCTGGGCAACGAAGTGCTCGATGCCATGCCGTTGGCATTGGTCGAATGGCATGCCGGCACGGCCGCCGGACCTGTCGTGCTTGAGCGCGGCGTGGTCCTCGGCGAGAACGGCGGCTTCGCCTGGCAAGCCCGTCCGGCGCAGGGCGCCGTGCTGCAAGCGGCGCAGGCGCTGCCCGTCGCACCGCCCTTCGTCACGGAGATCGGCCTCGCAGCGCGCGCCTGGGTCGCCGAATGGGGCCGCATCCTGACGCAAGGCGCGCTGCTGCTGATCGACTACGGCTTCCCGCAAGCCGAGTACTACCATCCAGACCGCAGCCACGGCACCCTGATGTGCCATTACCGCCATCATGCCCATGCTGACCCGCTGTGGTGGCCGGGCCTCAACGACATCACCGCGCACGTCGATTTCACCGCGATCGCCGAAGCCGGTTTCGACACCGGCCTGGAGGTGCTCGGCTACACCGGCCAGGCGCAGTTCCTGTTCAACTGTGGCATCACCGGGATACTCGACCGCCTGACCGACAAGACCGGCCAGGACTATCTGCGCGAGGCGGGCAATGTCGGCAAGCTGATTTCGCCCAACGAGATGGGCGAAAAATTCAAGGTCATCGCTTTCGGGCGTGGCCTCAAGGAGCCGCTGCTTGGCTTTGCGCGCGGCGACCGCACCCACACGTTGTAGCGCTGGCCTAGCCTTTTGGCATGTGAGATGATAACGACATTCCACAGCGGATGCAGCCACAGGGTTACAGCGAAGCGTGATGAAACAAGAAGAGCAGCAGTTCCTCAATGACCTCGACAAGCGACTCTGGGCCGCGGCCGACAAGCTCCGAGCCAACCTCAACCCCGGCGACTACATGCACGTCGTGCTGGGCCTGGTCTTCCTCAAGTACGTCTCCGACGCCTTCAAGGAACGCCGCGAGGAACTCAAGGCCGCCTTCATCGATCCCGCCAACGATTACTACCTGGGCCCCGAAGGCGCCGATCTAATCGAACAGGAACTTGAAGCCCGCGACTACTACACCGAAAAGAACATCTTCTGGGTGCCGGCCCTGGCCCGCTGGGACTTCCTCAAGGCCAACGCCAAGGTAGCCATCGGCACCAAGCTCGAAGTCAAGAACGGTAAGAGCTATGAATACAAGTTCGCCGGCATCGGCCGCCTGCTTGACGACGCCCTCGACGCCGTCGAGAAGGAGAACCCCAAGCTCAAGAACGTGCTCGACAAAAGCTACGCCCGCTGGCGCATCGACGTGGCGCTGCCCGGCCTCATCGATCTGCTGGCCACCGTTCCCTTCCGGCACGAGTCCCTGCACGCCAAGGACATTCTCGGCCACGTCTACGAGTACTTTCTCGGCGAGTTTTCGATTGCCGCCGGCAAGCGCGGCGGCGAGTTCTACACGCCCAAGAGCATCGTCGGCCTGATCGTCGAAATGCTCGAACCCTACCAGGGGCGGGTGTACGACCCCTGCTGCGGCTCCGGCGGCTTCTTCGTCCAAAGCGAGCGCTTCGTGCTGGAGCACGGCGGCAAGCTCGGCCAGCTCTCCATCTATGGACAGGAAGCCAACCCTACCACCTGGCGCCTGGCCTCGATGAACATGGCCATCCGCGGCATGGACTTCGACTTCGGCAAGGAGCCGGCCAGTACCTACACCAAGCCTCAGCACCCCGACCTGCGCGCCGACTTCATCATGGCCAATCCGCCGTTCAACATGAAGGAGTGGAACGAAGGCGTGAAGGACGACGACCGGCGCTGGAAGTACGGCGTGCCCCCGGCCAACAACGCCAACTTCGCCTGGATGCAGCACATGATCCACCACCTGGCGCCCCACGGCAGCATGGCCCTGCTGCTGGCCAACGGCTCCATGAGCAGCAACACCAACAACGAAGGCGAAATTCGCAAAGCCCTGATCGAAGCCGACCTCGTCGAATGCATGGTCGCCCTGCCTGGCCAGCTTTTCACCAATACCCAGATACCTGCCTGCATCTGGTTCCTCACCCGCAGCAAGGCCGAACGCAACGGAACGCGCAATCGCAAGGGCGAAACCCTGTTCATCGACGTCCGCAACCTCGGCTACATGAAGGACCGCGTCCTGCGCGACTTCAAGAGCGAAGACATCGCCAAGGTGGCGAATACCTTCCACACCTGGAAGAAAGGCGCCGGCTACGTCGACGAAGCCGGCTTCTGCAAGGCCGCCAGCCTCATCGACATCCGCAAGAGCGATTACGTCCTCACCCCCGGCCGCTATGTCGGCGCTGCCGCGCAAGTGGAGGACGGCGAAGCCTTCGAGGACAAGATGGCGCGGCTTACCACCACTCTGAAAGACCAGTTCGCCGAGAGCGCCCGGCTGGAGGCGGAAATCCGCAAGAACCTGGCGGGGCTGGGTTATGAATTCTGATCCACGCACTTGTGCAATGATCTGTTGCACAACCTCCAAGCCATGATGACGCCGAAAAAGTTCACCCCGAGGAAAGCCAAGCCGGTGGCCACGGGCTTCCCGGCCCTGGTAGCGGCCATCCGCGAAGTGCATGAACAATGCGCCGTCCAGGCGGTCAAGGCCGTCAACATCAGCCTCACCTTCCGTAACTGGCTGATCGGCGCCCACATCCACCACTACGAACTCCAGGACACCGACCGGGCCGCTTATGGCGACAAGCTGCTCCACAAGCTGGCCGAACAGCTCACCGCCGCCAAGGTCAGCAACTGCGACCGCCGCCAGCTCTACCGCTACTTGCGCTTCTATCGCCTCTATCCGCAGATAGTGCGGACGCTGTCCCCACAATTCGCCGCGCTGCAACCGCCGCCCGAATATCAGAAAGAGAAAGTGGGGACGGCGTCCCCACAATCCGGCGACGACGCCCTGCAACTGCTCACCCGCCTCTCCTACAGCCACATCGAGGAATTGGTCGACCTCGATGATTCGCTCCAGCGCCGCTTCTACGAGGTCGAAACCCTGCGCGGCAACTGGTCAGTGCGCGAACTCAAGCGCCAGATCGCCAGCCAGTATTACCAGCGCACCGGCCTGTCCACCGACAAGACCACCCTGGCCCAACTGGCCCATGCCGGGGCCGAAACCATCGCCAACCGGCAGATCATCCGCGACCCCTACGTCTTCGAATTCCTCGGCCTCAAGCCTCGAGAGGTGATGAGTGAAGGCCACCTTGAAGACGCTCTGCTCGACAAGCTGCAAGACTTCCTGCTCGAACTCGGCCACGGCTTCTGCTTCGAGGCCCGGCAAAAGCGCCTGCTGATCGGTGGCGAGCATTTCTTCGTGGACCTGGTCTTCTACCACCGCATCCTCAAGTGTCATGTGCTGATCGAGCTGAAGAACGACGCCTTCAAGCACGAACACCTGGGCCAGCTCAACAGCTACGTCGGCTACTACCAGAAGAACGAGATGGCCGACGGCGACCAGCCGCCGGTGGGCATCCTGCTCTGTACGCGCAAGAACGAGGAACTGGTGGAGTACGCCCTGGCCGGCATGAGCAACACCCTGTTCGTCTCCCGCTACCAGGTGCAACTGCCGGGCAAGGAGGAGATCGCCGCCTTCCTGCATAAGGCGGTGGAGGAGTTGGGGGGCGGGGATGAGTGAGTGGCAATCCGTGAGAATTGGGGACGTCGCCGACGTATTTGACGGTCCTCACGCCACCCCAACCAAAGTAGACTCTGGGCCGATTTTTCTCGGGATCAGCAGTCTCGACAATGGTCGCCTAAATCTGTCTGAGTCAGAGCGCGTATCTGAGGAAGACTTTGTTCAATGGACGCGGCGCGTGCAACCTACCGCAGGCGACGTTGTTTTTTCCTATGAGACTCGTCTTGGACAGGCTGCATTGATTCCGCCTACACTACGTTGCTGTCTAGGGCGCAGGATGGGCTTGGTTCGTCCTGTAGCAGACAAGCTTGACCCTCGCTTCTTCCTGTATCAGTACTTGAGCCCCAATTACCAGGAGTTCCTGCAGAGCCGCACGGTGCACGGCAGCACTGTCGATCGAATTCCACTGAAGGATTTTCCTGATTTTCCCATCACGCTTCCAGGCCTAGGTGAGCAACGCGCCATCGCCCACATCCTCGGCACCCTCGACGACAAGATCGAACTGAACCGCCGCATGAACGAAACCCTGGAGGCCATGGCGCGGGCGATTTTCAAGTCCTGGTTCGTCGACTTCGATCCCGTCCGAGCCAAGGCCAGCGGCGAGTCTCCCGAATCCATCTGCCTCCGTCTCGGCCTCACCCCCGATCTCCTTGCGCTGTTCCCCGACAGCTTTCAAGATTCCGAGCTTGGTGAGATTCCAAAGGGGTGGCTGGTTCGATCTGTCGAAGAGCTATGTGATCGGGTAGCGATGGGGCCGTTTGGCTCGAACATCAAGACAAGTAACTTTGTGCCGACTGGTGTTCCGATAATACGTGGAGGCAATTTGACGGATGGATTCGTCGATGACCGCTTCGTCTTCCTGACTGAAGAAAAAGCAGACCAACTCCGTAATTCAAATGCCCGGCCAGGCAACATCGTCATAACTCACCGGGGCACTCTTGGGCAAGTCGGATTGATTCCGAGCGACAGCCGCTATCCGAGATATGTAGTCTCGCAATCGCAAATGGTCTTGTCAGCCCGTTCGAAGATCGTATCTGGCCGCTATCTCTATGAGTTCCTTCGCTCGCCAATTGGGCAACAAGCGCTTCTGGCCAATACCAGCCAAGTGGGAGTACCGGCAATCGCCCAACCGACTACCAGTGTCAAGGCAATCCGGGTTGCCGCTCCTCCGGTGGCGGTATTGCGTACATACGACCTGGCGACGAAATCGCTGTTCGACCACGCGTCCTCAGTTGAGAAGCAATCAGCTACGCTCGCGAAGATTCGCGACGAACTGCTCCCTCGCTTGCTATCCGGTCAGATAGCCACCGCAAAACCTCACACACAAGTCGAGGCGGCGTGATGCAAATCACTCGGTTTCAGAGGATCAGGAATCACCGTATCTTTCGTGACTTTTCTTGGCCTGCAACCGGGTTGCCCGACTTTGGCAAATTCAATTTGATTTACGGATGGAACGGCTCAGGCAAGACCACGCTTTCAAACCTCTTTCGACACCTTCAAAATAGGACGGCAGTCGATGAAGGTGAGGTTACGGTCGTCGTCGACGGCCGATCAGTAACTCAAGACGCCATTCCTACGGCAGCATTACCCCAAGTTCGAGTATTCAACCGTGATGCAGTAAATCGCAATGTCTTCGAACTTGCGGGCGAAGAACTCCCACCCGTCTACTACTTGGGCGAGGACAGCATCGAAACCCAAAAGAAAATCGAGAAGCTGAAGACGGACCAACAAGACAATCTGTTAGCGATTGCCGTCTCGCAGACAGAAAAGCGAGACAGCGAGTCTGATCTGGAACGATTCTGTTCCGACCAAGCCAAAGCTATCAAGAACCTTCTAACGGCGCCGGGTGGGGGGCCATATAACAACTACAACTCTGCCCTATTCAAACGGACTGTAGAACGGTTGCTTGGTAGCGGCGGCGGAGCCAGATTGTCCACTGAAGACAAGAAGCGTCACTTGGCGATCAAGGGAGAATCTGCCCGTGCCAAGATTCCGATTCCTACGGCAGCATATCCAAACTTCGCTGATTTTGTTCGTCGGGTCGGAGACGCCTTGAGTCAGTCCATCGTTTCGAATTCGCTAGCAGAGCTGGTGAGCAATCCCGAGCTGTCCAGTTGGGTGGAACAAGGTCTTGGGCTTCATCGTGGCGGGAACACAACGGACGTTTGTCGATTCTGTGCGCAACCGTTATCCGCGACGCGGGTTGCGCAGCTTGAGGGTCACTTCAACGACCAATACCAGCGGCTTCAAAGCGAGTTGTCCAACCTCATTACCGAAGTTGATGGATACCAAGTATCCGTAAAAGCCATCCAGGTGCCAGACAAGAACCTGCTCTATTCGCATTTGATATCGGAATATGAACAATCCGTAGTGACAATGAATCGGCAATCCGGCTTGGTCGGAAGCCTTTTGGCAGTGGTGCGTCGTGCCTTAATGGCAAAGAAAGGCGAGCCCTTCCGTAACCTGGACTTGATGACGTTCTTCACCAACTTGGCGCCCAGCGATTCCCCGGCGGGCGGATGGGAGAAATTCTTTCAGGTTCTTCTTGCCGCGGGGACAGGAATAAGCGCTGTGGTCGGCAAGACTTCCTTTGACCGCGCTTGCCAGTTGATAGGAGATCACAACAAACAATCTGATCGATTTGTAGACGAACTGAAGTCGGCTCGGCAAGCACTGGAGGAGGATGCGGTCATAGAAGTATTGGAGGACTATCGCGCCAAGTCGGAGCGCGTTGCCAAGGCCAGCAACTCGGCCTCCCAGGCGGAGAAAGCAAAACGGGAATTGGCTGCAAAGATCACTGAGTTGGAACGCACGATTCGCCGACACCAGCCGGCAGCGGCAGAACTCAACGAAGACATGCGGACATACTTGGGGCGCGATGAACTCCGCTTTGAAACGAAGGATACCGGATACTCAATCACTCGGAACGGGCAACCAGCATTGAATTTGAGTGAGGGCGAGCGGACAGCAATCGCCTTCATGTATTTCCTTAAGTCGTTACAAGATACGGGGTTCGACTTACGGCATGGAGTTGTTGTGATTGACGACCCTGTCTCAAGCCTGGACGCAAATTCGCTCTACTGTGCCTTTGGCTTCATGAAGGCAAGAATTCAACAGGCCCAGCAGCTCTTTGTGTTGACCCACAACTTCACTTTCTTTCGTCAAGTCAAAAATTGGTTCAATCATATCGACAACATACGAGGAACCAAACGCCCTGATCTTCAGAAGCTGAAAGATGTCCGCTTCTACATGCTGCGTACAGACGCACCCGCCGGAGAACGAAGAGCATCATTGCGGGTACTCGACGACTTGCTGCACCGATTTGAATCCGAATACCACCATTTGTTCCAGACTGTATTTGAAGCGAGTGAATTCCCGGACGACACGCCGCTCAATCAGTTTTACGCACTACCAAATAGTTCACGCCGCCTGCTGGAAGCGGTCTTAGCCTTTAAACAACCGGAACGAGCTGGAGAGTTACACCAACAGCTACAGGCAATTCAGTTCGATGAAGCCAAGAAAGCGAGAATCATCCGTTTCATTAACACGTATTCTCATCACGGACTGATCGCGGAGCCGTCGCACGATCTATCGATTCTGCATGAAACGCCACAGATTCTGAGAGACGTTTTGGCGCTTATCCAGCATCTCGATCCAGAGCATTTTGCGAACATGAAAGTTCTTTGCGAATCAGCGAACGAAGATGAGCATGCTGCAACGGATGGGACTTAAGTGTTTTCCTTGAGGAATCGCCCCCCAAAAAGCAACAGGCCCCGGTGCATCCACCAAGGCCTGCGACCGACCGGGAATCCCCAATCCGAAATCTATGGGGCGCATTGTCGGTTCTACCTGCTCATTATTCAAGCACTGATTTTCAGGATGGCCGGGCATGACTGAAGACGACCTCGAACAACTCGCCCTAACCTGGTTCCAGGATGCTAGCTGGGACTACCTCCACGGTCCCGATATCGCGCCCGACAGCGACACCCCGGAGCGCAGCGACTACCGCCAGGTTCTCCTGCCCAACCATCTCCGCGCCGCCCTGCATCGCCTCAACCCAACGATTCCCGAAGCCACCCTCGATGAAGTGGCCCTCCAGCTCGCCAAGCCCGACCACCCCTCGCTGATCCTGAGCAACCGAGCCTTCCACGAAGCCCTGATCGCCGGGGTGCCGGTGGAGGTGGAAATCGACGGCGAGAAGCGCGGCGACCGGGTGCAGGTGATCGACTTCGAGCACCCGGAGCGCAACCGGTTCGTGGTGGTAAACCAATTCACCGTGCAGGGCAGCAAGCAGCCGCGCCGGCCCGATCTGGTGTGCTTCATCAACGGCCTGCCGGTGGCGGTGATCGAACTCAAGAACCCGGCCAACCAGCAGGCAGACATCTGGGCCGCCTACAACCAGTTGCAGACCTACAAGGAGGAGATCGCCGACCTCTTCGTCACAAATGAGGCGCTGGTGATTTCCGACGGCCTCCACGCCCGCATCGGTTCGCTGACCGCCAGCCGCGAGCGCTTCCTGCCCTGGCGCACGGTGAAGAATGAAAACGACCGGCCTCTGCTGGAGTTCGAGCTGGAGAAGGCGGTGCGCGGTTTCTTCGCGCCGGAGCTGCTGCTCGATTACCTGCGCTACTTTGTGCTGTTCGAGACGGCGGACGGCCAGGTGGTGAAGAAGATCGCCGGCTATCACCAGTTCCATGCCGTGCGCGCCGCGGTCAAGGCGGCGGTGATCGCGGCGACTCAGCCGGCGGCCAGTACGGTACAGGAGCAGTGGGCCACTTATGCCGATCGCGTGAAGCCCGGCTCGCGCATGGGCGGCATCGTCTGGCACACCCAGGGTTCTGGCAAGAGCATTTCCATGGTCTGCTTCGCCGCCAAGCTGATGCAGCATCCGCAGATGCAGAACCCGACGCTGGTGGTGGTCACGGACCGCAACGACCTGGACGGCCAGTTGTTCCAGACCTTCGTCGGCGTGCGCTCGCTGCTGCGCGAGACGCCGCAACAGGCTACCAACCGCGACGAGCTGCGCGCGTTGCTGGCGGACCGGCCTTCGGGCGGCATCATTTTCACCACGGTGCAGAAGTTCGCGCCGGAGCCGGGAGAGGAACAATTCCCGCTGCTCTCGGATCGCACCAACATCGTCGTCATCGCCGACGAGGCGCACCGCTCCCAGTATGGCTTCCGCGCCGTGCTGGACAAGAAGACCGGCCAGTACAAATACGGCTTCGCCAAGCACCTGCGCGATGCACTGAAGAACGCCACTTTCGTCGGCTTCACCGGCACGCCGGTGGAAGGCGCCGACAAGGACACCCGCGCCGTCTTCGGCGACTACGTCAGCATCTACGACATCCAGGACGCGGTGGACGACGGCGCCACGGTACCGATCTTCTACGAAAGCCGCCTGGCCAAGCTGGACCTCAATCCGGCCGAGATGGAGCAGCTCAACGCCGATGTGGAGGAGGTGTTCGAGGATGAGGAAGACGCGGCCCTGAAGGAGGCAGCCAAGACCAAGTGGGCGGCCCTGGAAAAGCTGGTGGGCGCCCAGCCGCGCATCGACCAGGTGGCCGTCGACATCGTGCAGCACTTCGAAGCGCGCAACGGCGTGGTGGAAGGCAAGGCCATGATCGTGGCCATGAGCCGGGAAATCTGCGTGCGGCTCTACGATGCCCTCGTCAAGCTGCGGCCTGCGTGGCACAGCGACGACCCGGCGCAGGGCACGATCAAGGTGGTGATGACCGGCTCGGCGGCCGACAGCGCGCTGTTGCAGCCCCACATCTACAACACCACGACCAAGAAGCTGCTGGAGAAGCGTTTCAAGGATGCCGCCGACCCGTTGAAGCTGGTGATCGTGCGCGACATGTGGCTCACCGGCTTCGACGTGCCCTGCCTGCACACCATGTACGTGGACAAGCCGATGCGCGACCACAACCTGATGCAGGCCATCGCCCGTGTGAACCGTGTCTTCCGCGACAAGGAAGGCGGCCTGGTGGTGGATTACATCGGCATTGCCGCCGAGCTGCGCAAGGCGCTGCGCACCTATACCGAGAGCAAGGGCAAGGGCCAGCCGGCCCTGGATGCCGCCGAGGCCCTCGCCAAGCTCAAGGAACTGATGGACGTGGCCCGCGGCCTGCTGCACGGCTTCGACTTCAACGCCTACCGGACGAAAGCCGCCGTGTTGCTGCTGCCAGCGGTCAACTTCGTGCTCGGGCTGGAGGACGGCAAGAAGCGCTGGGCCAACGCGGTGCTGGCCATCACCAAGGCCTTCTCGCTGTGCGGCACGCTCGACGATGCTATTGTCCTGCGCGAAGAAATCGCCTTCTTCCAGGCGATCAAGGCGGTGATCGCCAAAGCCACCGAGTCCGACAAGAAGCTCTCCGAAGACCGCAAGAACGCGGTGCTCAAGCAGATCCTCGACAACGCCGTGGTGGCCCAGGGTGTGGAGGACATCTTCAAGCTGGCCGGCCTAGACCGGCCGGACATCGGCATCCTGTCGGACGCCTTCCTGGAAGAAGTGCGCCAGCTGCCCCAGCGCAATTTCGCCATTGAACTGTTGCAGAAACTGCTCAACGACCAGGTGAAGTCCCGCGCCCGGACCAACGTAGTGCTGGAACGCAAGTTCAGCGAGCGCCTATTGGCGGCCTTGAACCGCTACCGTAGCCGCGCCATCGAAAGCGCCCAGGTGATCGAAGAGCTCATTGAGATGGCCAAGGAGTTCCGTGCCGCCGCCCAGCGCGGCGATGCGCTGGGACTCAACGAATCGGAGTTGGCATTTTTCGATGCCCTGGCAGACAACGAGAGCGCGGTACGCGAACTGGGCGACGATACGTTAAAGAAGATCGCGGTGGAAATCACCGAGAAGCTGCGCAACAGTACCACTGTGGACTGGCAGAAGCGCGACAGCATTCGCGCCCGCCTGCGCAATCTCGTGCGCATCACCCTGCGCCGTTACAAGTACCCACCCGACATGCAGGAAGAAGCGATTCAGTTGGTTCTGGAACAAGCAGAACGCTTGTCCGACGATTGGTCGCGTTCCTGATCACTCCGCCCGCAACGCTTCCACCGCATTCAGCCCCGCCGCACGGCGCGCCGGCAGCACGCCGGCGAGCAAGCCGATGCTGATGGCGACGGCTTCGGCGAGCACGACAAACACGACCGGCGTATGCACCGGCAGGGCCGGCACCACGAGGTGGATCAGTTGCGCCGCACCGACGCCGATGACCAAGCCGAAGATGCCGCCGACCGCGGACAGCGCCATCGCTTCGCCGAGGAAGATGCCGAGGATGGTCTTGCGCTGGGCGCCGAGCGCCACCAGCAGGCCGATTTCGCCGGTACGCTCGGTAACGGCGATGGTCATGATGGTAACGATGCCGACCCCGCCGACCAAGAGCGAGATGCTGCCCAGGGCGCCGACCGCCATGGTCAGGATGTCGAGGATCTTCGACAGCGTGCGCAGCATGTCCTCCTGCGTCGTGATGGTGAAGTCCTCGCGGCCATGGCGCGCCGTGAGCGCGTTCTTGATGACGCCGCTGACCTGCCGCGCCGCTACGCCTTCGGTGTAGGAAATATGGATTTCCATCAACCCGTCGCGGTTGTAAAGTTCCAGCGCGCGCGCCGCCGGGATGTAGGCGGTGTCGTCGAGGTCGATGCCGAGCAGCTGCCCTTTCGCTTCGAGCACGCCGATCACGCGAAACTGCATGTTGCGGATGCGCACCCGCGCGCCCAGCGGGTTGCCGTCGCCGAACAATTCGTTCTTGAGCTTGGCGCCCAGCACGATGAAGGCGCGCGCATTGTCGCCTTCCTCCGGGGGAAGAAACTGGCCGCTGCGCACCTTGATGCTGAACACCCGCAGCATCGCCGCGCTGACGCCATACACGGTGGTCCGCCGCAGGCGGCCGTTGCCGCCGACTTCCGAGTTGCCCCAGACGACCGGCGTCATTGCCGCAATATGCGGCAGGTGCTCCAGCGCCCGCGCATCCTCCAGCGTCAGCGGCCGCACCGAAGTCGGTATGCCACTGGGATGCGGGCCGGCGGTCTTGGTCTTGCCCGGCGCGACGACGATCACATTGGTGCCGAACTGGGTGAACTCGGCCAGCACGAAGCGATGGATGCCTTCGCCGATGGAGGTCAGCAGGATCACCGCCGCAATACCGATGGCGATACCGAGCAGCGTCAGGAAACTGCGCAAGCGGTGCGCAACGATGGCGCGCGAGGCGAGCAGGATGCTGTCTTCGATCCTCATGGCTCAGCGCCTGGACAGGGCCTGCACCGGATCGAGCGCCGCCGCCCGGCGCGCCGGCGCCACGCCGAACAGGATGCCTGTTCCCAATGCCGTGCCAAGCCCGGCGAGCACCGCCCAGTCGGGCGGGAAGGCCGGGAAGCTCGGGTAGAGCAGGCGGATCAGCGCGGCGCCCGCCAGACCGAGGCCATAGCCGACCGCCGCCCCCGCCAGCGAGAGCAGCGCCGCCTCGGTCAGAAATGCCATCTGGATGACCTGGCCGGTGGCGCCCAAAGCCTTGAGCAGGCCGATCTCCGCCGTGCGCTGGGTGACCGAGACCAGCATCACGTTCATGACCAGGATGCCGGCCACCGCCAGGCTGATCGCGGCGATGCCCGCCACGCCCAGGGTCAGGGTACCCAGCAGCTTGTCGAAAGTCGCCAGCACGGCATCCTGGGTGATCACGGTGACGTCCTCTTCGCCTTCGTGGCGCTGTTTGATAATGGCCAGCGCCTGCTCCTTCGCCGCCGGGATCGCCTCGCGGTTTCTGGCTTCGATGAGGATGCGGAACAGGGTGTTGCTGTTGAACATGGCCTGCGCCTGCGCCACCGGCACGAACACCAGTTCGTCGTTCTCCATGCCCAGTCCCTGGCCGGCAGCCGCCAGCACGCCGACAATGCGGAAGCGCCGGTCGCCGATGCGCACCAGACGCCCGACGGCGGGCTCCGCGCCGAACATTTCCTCGCGCACCTTGGCGCCGATGACCGCTTCCGCCATGCCCCTGGTCCAATCCTCGGCGCTCAGGAAACGTCCTTGCGCCATGGCAAGCCGCCGGATATCGACGAATTGGGAAGTGGTGCCGGCCACCAGCACCTCGCGCAGTTTGCCGCCGACACTGATCTCGGAGGTGCCGACCGCCACCGGGGCGAGACGCTGGACGGCGCTGCCGCGCTGCACCGCCTGGGCATCGGCGATGGTCAGGTCGCGCGGCGTGCCGGTGATGGCGTTGGCGGGATTGAAGCCGCCCGTCTGCGAACGGCCCGGCAGGACGATCACGAGATTGCTGCCGATGGCGGAGAATTCGTTCATCACGTAACGCCGCGCGCCATCGCCCAGTGCCGTGAGCACCACCACGGCAGCCACGCCGATGGCCATCGCCAGCACCAGCAGCGAAGTGCGCAACGGGTTGCCGGTAGACGCGTCGCGGGCGAAGCGGATCAGGTCGACGGATCTCATGGCGGTAGTTTCGTCAATTTCGGTTGAAAGGAATTTGATTTTGCGACTACTGTCCTGCAATCAGGACTTCTAACCCTTTCCGTTCGATTACCGATAGCAGGCGCAAGGCTGCGACGCTGGGATTTTTATCAGAGCACCATCCGTCACGCCAACATGGTTGGCCCAGCGCTGAAATGCTCTAGTCTTGAATGCTCACTGCCTCATCATATCACCGAGGGCAATAGTGAAAACAGGGGCGATACAACCACAGGAGACCAAATTTGGTGCCAATGGCTGCTCAGTGGATCAAGTGAGAATTCACACTTTCAGCCTGAAGCGGACGTTGGCGATTACTCCTCCATAGCAACCATTTGACTGCTCGGCTTGACACCTCTAGCTCCCGTCCTCCCTGTCCGTATGATTGTTGATTGATAAGGAGACCCAGATGGGATAATCTCCACGTCATTCAATATCTTAAAGAGGCCTCGACCGTGTCCGTATTATTATCAATAACTCGGACGTTTCTGCGCCTGAATAACTGTTAGGCGCCGCTACTTAACCATGCCCAAGCCTCGAAAACAGTCTGATCTCCCGTTGATTGTGGCCGAAGACTTGTCGCTGGCCGAATGGCTGGAGAAGATCGCAATACCAGAGCACAAGAGATCATTCAAGATTGCTGACTACAGTTTTGCTACCGACGCACATCGCGACAAATATCTCGCAATTGTTCATTCGCGATCTGAAAAGGAAGTCAAACAGATTCTCCGAGGCTTTCTAATTCCGTCCGGAACGTTGGGCTCCGATTCTCGAACGCTTCAAAGCCTATCGGCTCTGGGGAACGAAGAGTTCAATGAACTTCTGGAAAGCCGTGAGTTCGTTCGACGTATGTATTTCACGCATAAACCCTGGGAGGGGATAACTTGGGTCTTGGATCTTCTACCGGATAATCCACGAAAAGCCCTAGATGCGCTCGATGCGTACTTTGTAGCCAATGTGACCTTCATGCCGGAAGGTCGAATGCATGGACTCGCTGACGCGGAAGCGATAATTCAACAGCGGTACTTCCATCACGCGAACCCTCGCGAAGCGCTTCTCAGCCTACGGCCATACGAATTTGAGTATTTAGTCGCACTGCTCTTTGAAAAGATGGGCTATCGGGTATCCGTCACTAAAGCTACCCGCGACGGCGGTATTGATGTGGTTGCAAGAAACACAGAGAGAGGGAAAGCGGAGTTCCTTCTGATTCAATGCAAAAGATATGAGTCGAAAGTTCCGGTCTCGGCTGTCCGAGAAATTCTTGGAGTTGTATCGAAGATGCAGGCCAATAAAGGCATTGTGGTTTCGACATCCAGCTTTACCTCACAAGCCAAGCGGGAGGCACGAGAGACTTCACGAACAGAGCTAATCGGGTTCACGGAGCTCAATGTTCTTTTGAATCAGCATTTGGGTGCTCGGTGGCCGGAACGTATGAGTTACGGCATCCGCGACATCCAGCACCGCCTTTCTGTAAGCGGGAATTCCGATGAACGTAAGAGTCGCGGCGCCTAACCCGGATGTGCAGAGGACGCTGCGCGATAAAGCATCGCGCAGCGCCTCTGACCTTGAACGTTCCTGAGCGTCCGCTTTCCCGACCCTTCTTTATCGGCTCTAGGCACTGCCCGGCCCATCGTGTTTTTGATCGCTGCCGCTCAGACTAAAGGCGCTGATTATTTACCAGGCAAGTCATGAACATTCGAGCGGCGACACCAAACGCACTACAATTCCAATGTGACACCGCCGCACATCTTCCGATATTCCGGGGAACAAACATGCCAAAGAAATGTAGGAACTTTATAGTCGCGATTGTCGCAACACTGTTGGCCGGTAGCGCTATTGCAGAAAACAATCATGAAAACCACAGGCACCAATTCAGCAAGGATGTCGATGCCTTGCATGAGGTGCTTGCGCCGCTATGGCATGCGCATGCAGGTAATGAGCGCTCGCAGAAGGTATGCGCACAAGCGCAAAAACTGGAGAGTCTGACAAGAGACATCCAGAGCGGCGACACGAAAAATCTGCTGGGAACTATTGCCGCCTTAAAGGCGCAATGCCAGGCGAGTCCGACCGACATTGACGCGGTTTTTTCCCAAGTGCACGAAGCGTTTCATCGACTCGCCGAACCCAAGGCGTATTGACGGCAGCAGCACTGGTTCGTCGTGAATCTTTGCGTATCCGACAAGCGCGGGCGTATTGTGTGTGCTGGGCCGGGCCAGCCTGACAAGATTAGATCATCGGATGCCTCGGCTTGCGCCCCGCATTGGCAAAGAGCGCGTCGAACAAGGGATTGGGCAAGAGTCGCAGCAGTTTGGCGACGACCGCCATTTGCCAGGGAAACACGGAGTAACTTGAACCATTCTCTATGGCGTCGGTGAAACTCCGCACCGCTTCATCGACATTCCGCAAAAAGGGCATTGGATAGGGGTTTCTGGCCGTCATCGGTGTTGCGATGTAACCGGGTGCAATGGTGACCACCTTCACACCGCTGCCACGCATTTCGATGCGCAGGCTTTCGAGGTAGGAGATGGCCGCCGCCTTGGACGCCGAATAGGCGCCGGCGCCAGGAAATCCACGGATACCTGCCACCGAGGCGATACCGACCAAGCGTCCCTGATCGCGTTGCTTCATGGTTTCGATGAAGGGATGGAAGGTATGCACCATGCCCAGGACATTGATATCCATCACGCGGCGGAAGGCCGCCAGATCGTCGCGTTCCTCCGTCAGCGTGCCAACTGAAACGCCGGCATTGGCGATTACGATGTCCGGTGGACCCGCCTGCATCATGAATTGCTGGCCGGCGGTCCGCATTGCCTCGGCATCGGCGACATCGGCAACAAGGACCCGATGCTTCCCGGGTAATTCGCGTGCCAGCTTATGCAATACATCGGCCCGTCGCGCGAGAAGTCCGAGCGTCGCTCCCCGTGCGGCGTAATGACGAGCGAAAGCTGCGCCGATACCGGATGATGCGCCAGTGATAAAAACAGCGCGCGGCTTAATTTCTATTTACCCTTTGCTTCCCCCTCGCACTTCTTGATGGCGGCCGCCTTGGCAGCACCTGCAAGGGGCTTTCCCTCCTTGCTGACTGCCTTTGCTTCGCAGTCCGATGCGCCGGTACTTCCCTTGGCATCAGCTTCGCATTTCTTCATGAATGCTGCCTTGGCAGCGCCTGCAAGCGGCTTGCCATTCTTTCCCGTAGCCTTTGCTTCGCAATCAGAGGACGCAGGCGCGGCCGTCGTGGCTGCGGCCGGTGCAGCCGGCTTGGCGCTTGCGGCAGGTGCTTCTGCAAAAGCAACACCCGTTGCGAATAGGCTGGATAGAACAACGGCGATCAATTTAGACATAGCGCATCTCCATAGTGGTTACTGAATCGGGGTACTACAGCGTTAATACGATATCACGAGTGCGGTCGTCGGTCTCCGGGCCTCGCTCCCGGTAAGAACTCAATGCCGGTGCTCATCACCGACTCCGCGTGGCTGGTCGGCCTTGATGTCTTGGGGCGTTATCGATCCGGTGTCTTTCGTCTTGCTTCCGTCTTCCATGAGCAATTGGCGTCCGGCGCGGGCGCCGAGTTGCGCGTCGTGGGTGACGACGATCAAGGTCACGCCCCGGCTGTTGAGTTGCTCCAGCAGGCGCATGACCTCCTCGCCGGTGGCGCGATCCAGGTTGCCGGTCGGCTCGTCGGCCAGGATCACGGCCGGCTGCATGACGGTGGCGCGGGCGATGGCGACGCGTTGGCGCTGCCCGCCCGAGAGCTGGTCGGGACGGTGGTGGGCGCGCTCCTCCAGCCCGTAATCCTTGAGCGCCTGGGCCACCCGCTGAGCACGCGCCGCGGGGTCGACGCCGGCCAGCGTCATCGGCAGGGCGATGTTCTCGGCCGCCGTGAGGCGCGGCACCAGGTGGAAACTCTGGAACACGAAGCCGATGCGCTCGCTGCGCACCCGTGCCTGTTCTTCGCTCGACAACGTGGTCACGTCGCGCCCTTCGAGCCGGTAGACGCCCGCGTCGGGACGGTCGAGCAGACCGACCAGATTGAGCAGCGTGGACTTTCCGGAACCCGAAGGCCCCATGACCGCGACATACTCGCCGGCACCGATGGCCACATCGAGATGGCGCAGGGCATGCACTTCGCTGTCGCCGAGCTTGAACACGCGCTCGATGCCGACAAGTTCGATCTGGGGCGGGCGCATGCTCATCGCCGAACCTGATTAGCCATGATGTTCAGCCAGCATCGTGGTCAATAAAGAAAGTAGTCATTCCGGGGCTGCCCGCGAGGGCAGAACCCGGAATCCAGGAAGATTTTCGGTTGCGTTTCTGGATTCCGGGTTCCGCTTCGCGGCCCCGGAATGACGCCCTGAAAGAAGTCCCCTTGGGGAACATGCTGAACTTTATGGCTAATCATGTTGCCGGATCACTTGGTCGCCGATGAGGTTTTCTCTTCCGCCACGACATGGGCGCCGGCCTTCACCCCCTCGCGTTCCAGCGAAGTGACGACGCGCTCGCCGGCCGCGAGGCCTTCGATCACTTCGGTGTATTCCCAGTTGGCCAGCCCGGTCTTGATCCTGCGCTCTTCCAACACGCCGTCGGCATTGGCCACCATCACCCGGCCGCCTTCGAGCAGCGCGGAAGTGGGCACCCGCACCACGTTGTCGCGCACCACCAGGATCACTTCGACGTCGGCGCTGTAGCCGACCAGCAGCCGGCCGGCCGCTTCCGGATGATCGAAAGTGGCTTCGATATCCACCGTGCGCGATTGCTTCTCCACGGCCGAGACATAGGGTGCCACGCGTTTGATGCGGCCCGCAAAGTTCTGTTTGGGGAAAGCGTCGAGCCGGATGCGCACCGGCTGGCCGGCCCGGATTTTCGGCGCATCCACTTCGTCCATCGGCGCCTTGACGTAGAGGCAGGATTCGTCGACCAGGTCGATGGCCGGCGGCATCGGTATGCCGGGCGGCGATGGGGTCGAATATTCGCCGACCTCGCCGACGATCTTGGCGACCGTGCCGTCGAACGGCGCATACAGCACCGTGCGCCCCTGCTCGACACGGGTCACTTTGACGCGCGCTTCGGCCTGGGCCACGTCGGCCTTGGCCGCGTCGCAGGCGGCCCGCTTGGCCTGGGATTCGGCGCGGGCGGCTTCTTCCTTGGAACCGGAAACGAAGTGCTTCGCCAGCAGATCGGTCTGGCGTTGCGCTTCGCGTTCGGCGTTGGCGGCCAGCGTGCATACTTCCGTGACATGCCGCCGCGCCGTCTCCACCTGGGTCAGCGCCAGCGCGCTCTGCGCCTGCTGGTCGTCGTTCCAGAGCTTGATCAGGAGCTGGCCCTTCTTCACCTTGTCCCCCTCCTTCACCGCCAGCACCTCGATGCGTCCGCCGAGAGTGGTCGACAGCTTTGTGCGCAGACAGGCCTCGACCGTCCCGGCGCGGGTATTGGCGATGGTGGATTCGACCTTGCCGAGGTCGGTCTCCTTGAAAACGACGGCAATCGGCTTTGGCCGGGTAGACCACCACCCGGCGGCGGCGAGCGGCAGAACAATGACGAACGCAATCAGCAAACGTCGCGTAAGAGATGAGGGTGTTGGAGATTTCATGGTAAGCCGCCTGGAATGACCGTGCCCAATAGGCATAACGAATGCATTCTACCCGTGTGGAAAATTCAGTTTGCGTGCGGCGGAGGTATTTCTTTCGCCATTTGCAGTTGTTGCAATGATCCATCCCTTTCAATAATCTACTGAAAAACTTACAATTCGCTTCTGCCGCGATGCAGTCGGTCTCTGCGTCGGCGGCAATCTTGTCAGGGCTGGCTTGGCGTGGCCCCAGCTTTTCATTCAGTTCGGTTCCCAGTAGGAGATCTGTTTCATGTCGCGTCTTCCAGTCATTGTCGGTTTTGGGGGCTTCAATGCCGCCGGTCGTAGTTCGTTTCATCATGGCTACCGCCGCATGGTCATTGAGAACCTGCCGGAAGCCCTGCGCCAGGAAACCCTGGTGGGCCTTGCGGCATTGATGAAGCTGGTTTCCTATGTCGATGGACAATATCGCGATGCGGCGGGAAACATTTATGACGCTGCCCGGATCGAAGCGACGTTCGCCGACAAAATACTTGGCTCCACGCTGATCCGGCGGATCGAACTGTTTGACGACACGGCCGTTCCGGTTCACCAGAAGCTGGAGATGTCGGGCGCTGCGGGACAGACTTTCAGTTTTTATCTGCCGGCCAAACAATTGCCCAAGCCTTTGCCGCCGTCATGGTCGGTAGCCGTGCCGGAGGCGGACACCGAGGACGCAGGACAGGCCCGATCGAAGGGCGGCGCCGTTCTCGTCACGGTGTCCTCGACGCTCAAGACCATGATCGAGGTCGAGCGCGATATCTCGGTCAAGTCGGCCGGGCAATTGCCCACCGGCTTCGATCCGGCCGATCATTACAGCTCGCGCTTCCATCCGCGCGGTTTGCAAATGGCGATCACCGCCGCCTCCGATGCGATCAACTCGATCGGCATCGGCTGGGAAAGCATTGCCGACGCGGTGGCGCCGGACGAGATCGGGGTATATGCATCCAGCGCCATGAGCCAGCTGGATGAGAACGGCAATGGCGGCATGATGCAGGCACGCTTGAAAGGCGAACGCGTGACGGCCAAGCAGCTGCCGCTCGGCCTCAACGCCATGCCGGCGGATTTTGTAAACGCCTATGTGCTCGGCAGCATCGGAGTGACCGGAGCCATGACCGGTGCGTGCGCGACCTTCCTTTACAACCTGCGCCTTGCCGTCGAGGATATTCAGTCGGGACGCCGCCGGGTGGTGGTGGTGGGTTGCAGCGAAGCGCCGATCCTGCCCGAAGTTATCGAAGGCTACACTACGATGGGGGCCTTGGCCTCGGTGGACAACCTCAAGAAACTCGACAACACCGACGAGCCCGATTACCGGCGCTCCAGCCGCCCCTTTGGCGAAAATTGCGGCTTCACGCTATCCGAAGCGGCGCAGTATGTCGTCCTGATGGATGATGCTCTCGTCATGCAGCTGGGCGCCGACATCCACGCTGCCGTCACCGATGTTTTCGTGCATGCCGACGGCTTCAAGAAGTCCATTTCCGGGCCCGGTGCCGGCAATTACATTACCATGGCCAAGGCCGTCGCTTCGGCGCGGGCGATGCTGGGCGACGTCGCCGTGCGCGAGCGCAGCTTCGTTCAGGCGCATGGCTCCAGCACCCCACAAAACCGCGTCACCGAATCCTTGATTTTCGATTGTGTCGCACGCCACTTCGGCATCGAGCAATGGCCGGTGACGGCGGTCAAAGCCTATGTCGGCCATCCCCTGGCGCCCGCCAGCGGCGATCAGTTGATGTCCACGCTGGGGGTGTTCAAGTACGGCATCATCCCCGGCATCAAAACCATAGACCGCGTGGCCGACGATGTGTACGGCGAACGTTTGCTGATTTCCAATCGCGACCTCGTCGAGGAACCCGGGCGGCGCGACGTCTCGTTCCTGAATTCAAAAGGCTTCGGCGGCAACAACGCTTCTGCGGTGGTTATCGCGCCGCATGTGGTGGAGATCATGCTGAAGAAACGCCACGGCGAATCCGCTTTCCAAAGTTACCTTGAACTTCGCCAGGGCGTGCGGCAAAAAGCCAAGGCTTACGACGAATCAGCCAGCCGCGGCAACCTGATGACCATTTACCGATTCGGAGAAAACCTGATCGACGAATCGGCCATCGCCATCGAGAAGGACCAGCTTAGCTTGCCGGGTTACGCTCATCCGATCAGCCTGGCGATGCAGAACCGGTATGCCGATATGGTCTGATTCCAGCCGGAACCGGCTTACGCCTGGCGTTCCTGGTCCCGCACCAGCTTGTATTCGATCGCATCCACCAAGGCACGCCAGGAGGCGTCGATAATGTCGGTGGACACGCCGATGGTGGTCCAGTATTCCCGGTGGTCGGTGGATTCTATCAGCACCCGCACCTTGGCGGCCGAAGCCTTGTCGGAATCGAGGACGCGCACCTTGTAGTCGGTCAGCTTGATCTCCTTGATCGCCGGGTAGAAGCGTTCCAGCGCCTTGCGCACGGCGTTGTCGAGCGCATTGACCGGACCGTCGCCTTCGGCGGCGGTGAGCTCTTCCTGGTCGCCGACGCTGATCTTGATCATGGCGGAAGAGTTCATGCCGTTGACCGCGGGTTCATTGACAATCACCTTGAATTCCTTCAGCTCGAAGAACGGCCGATACTTGCCCAGCAGCTTGCGCACCACCAGTTCGAAGGAACTTTCCGCGGTCTCGAACTGGTAGCCCTCGTGCTCCAGCTCCTTGAGACGGCCGACCACTTTCTGCGTTTCCGGCGAATCCTTGGTCAACGTCGGGGCGACGGTGTTGATCCGGGCCAGCAAGGTGCTGCGTCCGGCCACTTCGGACATCAGAATGCGGCGGCTGTTGCCCACCTGCTCCGGGTTGATATGCTCATAGGATATCGGGTTCTTGTTGACGGCGTCGATGTGCATGCCGCCCTTGTGGGCGAAAGCGTCGTTGCCCACGTAAGGCGCCTTCTCGTTGTGGGTCAGGTTGGCGATCTCGCTGACGAAGCGCGCCGTCGACGTCAGATGCACCATGCGGCTGGGCGGGATGCACTCGAAACCGAGCTTGAGTTGCAGGTTGGGAACGATCGAACACAGGTTGGCATTGCCGCAGCGCTCGCCGATGCCGTTGATGGTGCCCTGCACATGGGTGGCGCCGGCCTGCACCGCCATCACCGAATTGGCCACGGCGAACTCGCCGTCGTTGTGGCAATGGATGCCAATGGCAACGCTGAAGCGGCTGACGACCTTGGCAGTGATTTCGAAGATTTCCTTGGGGAAGCTGCCGCCGTTGGTATCGCACAGGCACAAGCAATCCGCGCCGGCTTCGGCTGCCGCGCTCAGGGTTTGCAGGGCGTAGTCGGCATTGGCTTTGTAGCCGTCGAAAAAATGCTCGGCATCGAATACCACTTCCTTGCCCTGCTGCTTGAGGTAGCGGATGGTGTCGCCGATCATGGCCAAGTTTTCCGCGAGGCTGGTGCGCAGTATGTCGGTAACCTGGTAATCCCAACACTTGCCGAAGATGGTGATGGCGCTCGTGCCCGCCTGCAACAAGGACTGGACATTGCCGTCATCCGCGACCTCAATGCCCACCTTGCGGGTACTGCCGAAAGCGATGAGCCTGGCGGTCTTGAGTTTGAGTGCGCTGACGCGGGCGAAAAACTCCAGGTCCTTGGGGTTGGAGCCGGGATTGCCTGCCTCGATGTAGCGGATACCCAGTTCGTCGAGCCGCGCCACGATCTTGATCTTGTCTTCAACCGAATAGGAAACCCCTTGGGCCTGAGCCCCATCGCGCAAGGTTGAATCGTAGATGTCTATTTTGCTCATGTATGTCGTATTCCTGAATCCGGTCAAGCGAGTTTGCGATGGTTTTGGCGATGGTTTCTTTTCCCGATCAATTCGCGGACAGGACGAAACCGAAGGGTCATATCTTACCCCATCCAAACAAGGTGAGCATGGGCGATGCGGTGCTGTGCGCGGTGCTGTGTTGCGGTGCCGCGGCCTGCCAGGGCGCGGGGCAGCAGCTTATGCGTCAGCTGGTTTGAGTCCTGAAGCGCAGGTAAAGCGGGACTTCGGGGGCGGGCTCGCGCGTGGAATGCGCCAGGCAAGAGCCGATCAGCGTTTGCAATTCCGCGCAAAGCGCCTTGCGCGTCTTGCCTGCCGTCGCCACCGTCTCGAGAATATCGACGCTGGCGCTGAGTCGAGGCGCCGAAGCAATGGCGCAGAGCGATTGCCAGAAACTGGTCTCGCCGCAATAGGCCACGGCCACGGCCTGCTGCCCCCGCATGTCGCGATAACGCAACGCGAGCGGCATCACCCAGCTCTCCGTATCGATGGCGGATTGCAGCAGGGCAGCGTGAAATGGCAGCAAGGAGGCGCCTTCGCTGGTGGTCCCTTCCGGAAACACAGCCACCACTTCCCCGTTCCCGAGTTTACGGGAGAGGGTTTGGTTTACCCGTCTTGCGGCGGAGCGACTGCCGCGCTCCAGAAAAATCGTGTCAGTCCTGGCGCACAGCAGACCGATCAGCGGCCAACTGCGAATTTCGCTCTTGCAGACGAAGCTGGCCGGTGCAATCGAGCCGATCACAAAAATGTCCAGCCAAGAGATGTGGTTGGCGACCAGCAAGCCGCTGGGTTGAGCGCGGCCGGTCACCTCCAGGCGTACCCCGAGTATGGCCAGCAAGCGACGCGACCAACCCTGTTGCAGCCGACGCCGGGTCGATCGAGCGACAAAAGGATAGATCGCCGTCACGATGCCCAATCCGCAGACGACATGCAGGCCAACCATGGCCAGCCGGAAAGCCGTGCGGATACGGCCGATCATCAGGCCGCCTGGCGTTCGATGAAATGGCGGGCGTAGCGTGCATTGATATTGGCCATGGGCAGCAGCAACAGCAAATCCGCCGTATTGAAATCCGGATCCCAGGCCGGTTCGCCGCACACCCAGGCACCGGCGCGCAGATATCCCCTGAGCAGCGGCGGCAGCTCGGCCGGCCGGCCCGTCACCAGCTTCTCGAACGGCAGTGCGCAGCGCGGAGTGACCCGATACTCGATTGGTGCGATGTGTTTGTCGACCAGTTGCACAAACAGGTTGGCGGCGTTATGGCCGCCGTCGCCCATGCTGATGGAGGCGCAGCCGATCAGGTATTCGAAATTATTCTGGCGCATGTAGCGCACCAGCCCCGTCCACAGCATGGCGATCACGCCGCCCGTGCGGTACTCGGGATCGATGCAGGAACGGCCCACTTCGACCAGGCTGCCGCGCAGATGATTGAGACGGTTCAGGTCGAATTCGTTTTCCGAGTAGTAATTGCCGACACGCCTGGCATTTTCCGGCGAGAGGATGCGGTAGGTGCCGACGATTCTGGCCTTCTCATCGTCGCGCACGATCAGATGCTCACAGAATGGGTCGTAGTGATCCTGATCCACGCCGGGTATTCTGGAATGCAGCCTGGCCCCGAGTTCCTCTGCGAAGACCCGATAGCGCAGCCGCTGCGCCTCGATGATTTCCGTTTCGCTGTGCGTCAGACCAACATGAAATTGATGTGTCGATCGCTGCGTGGATTGCTGTGCTAGTTGCAACATCGCGTTCTCCTGTCGTGGCGTGACGGCACTTTAGAAATCGCGTGTTGCAGTTACGTTACTCGACCATGAAATTTGCGTTAATACGGGCAACGTAAGCTTAATAATTCTGAAACCTAAGCAACCTAACATGCCAAGCTCGACCGACAAATCCGCTTGGCTTGCCTCGGCTCGGAGCGTCGATCCGCCATTCAATCCGCGGTCACCAATGGAAAATGCAGTTGCCATGACAACCGATGTTGCCTCAAGCTGCGAGGTCTGTGCTGCGGAACTTGGCTCGATTCTCCATGGCCATAAGTTACAGGCGCGCTTTCAACCGGTGGCGGATTTCTCGCGCTCGGAGATTCTCGGCTACTTGACGAGGGTGCGCCTGGTGTCGGCGTCTTTTCGCTGCGCCATCAATCTCACGGGCAATGTCTGCATTCAGCTCGGCATCCTGCGGCAGATGACGCGCGAATCCCTCAAGACCGCGGTCGACAGCTTCGTGGCCCACAAGACGCCGGGATTGATGTTTTATCCCTTGCCGCAGGGGGCGATTCGGGAAGTCGGCTTGTCGTTGGCAGGCATATTCGGCGAAGTGCTTGAAACCGGGAAGCTTCCGCCGACTGCGGTAGTGGTGGCATTCCCGAGCACCGCGAATTTTGAAGCCGGGGAATTCAAGACTGCGCTCCGCGTCTGCGAACAATTTCATGATCTGGGGCTACGCGTCGCCTCCAGCGACTTCGGTTGCTTCCGTGCGGAAAGCTTCTTATGGAACAACATCCAGCCGAATTTCCTGATCCTCGACGATCATCTGTTCGAAAGCGTCGACCGGCACGTCGCCAATCAGATCGAACTGACGGATCAGTTGTCGCGGCAGCAGATCCTGGGGCGTCAGGCGATCGCCACCGGCATCAAGACGCTGGGCGACTTCAACGCCCTGAAGAAACTCAACATCGGTTTCGCCGCCGGCGATTTCTTCGGCCGCTTCAACTCGACGCCGACGCACACGCTGTCGGCGGCGGCGCATAAAGCCATGCTCGTGCGTTGCGATGCGCCACCGAGCACCGGCAGCAAATCCGGCGGGGTCCTGGAGAAACTGCTGACCAAACCGCCTTTTGTGACGCCGCATACCAAGGCGGAAGAGGTCTTTTTGCTGTTCGAAGAGCATCCCGACTTGCGGGCTATCGCCGTCGTCGAAAAAGGCATCCCGCGCGGCTTGATCGCCAGATACGAGATGGTGGACAACATGTCGCGGCCCTTCCGCCACGAATTGTACGGACGCAAGACCTGCACCCGCTTCATGGATCCACAACCGCTGATCGTCGACATCAAGCTGCCGCTGGCCGAAATATCGGAGACGGTAGTGAATGCCGATCCGCGGCATCTCATCAGCGGTTTCATCATCACCGACCATGACGAATACGTCGGCATGGGATCGGTGCAGGACCTGGTGCGCGAAATCACCATGATGCAGATGGATGCCGCCAAATATTCGAATCCCTTGACCCAACTGCCCGGCAATGTACCGATCAACCAGCATATCGACAACCTGCTCGCCAATCATGAATCCTGCTGCATCTGCTATTGCGACCTGGACCATTTCAAACCGTTCAACGATGTCTATGGCTACGCCAAGGGAGACGAAGTGATCCAGCTGACCGGCCGCATCCTCAGCGAGATTTGCGATGCCGAACGCGACTTCATCGGGCATATCGGCGGCGACGATTTTGTGCTGGTATTGCGCAGCGCGGATTGCGAGGAGCGCTGCCGCCATGCCCTGGCCCGGTTTGGCCAGGAGATCCTGGGGTTTTTCAGCACCGATGACATCGAGCGAGGCGGCTATGTCACGGAAAACCGCAAGGGACAGATGGAATTCCAGGAAATCATCTCCCTTTCGATCGGGGCATTCAGCGCCTCGCCCGAGGTATTCAAAAACCATCTCCAGGTTTCGGTCATCGCCGCCGAGGTAAAAAAGAAGGCCAAGGCCATCAAAGGCAACAGCTTCTTCATCAATCAGCGGGAATATTTGCCGGCAGCGCCATGATGACTTCCGCAACGCCACAGCAGGCACCCGCCACGATCGGCGCCGGGTTGCCGGCAGAGACAGCCGAGTTCGCGATCATTCATGTCCACCGGATACTGCCGCAAGAGAAAAATGTCTCGGGGAAAGAATTGTTGGACCAGCAGCTGCGAATTTCCGCCAGAGTATTCGAGACGAGCAATCAGGGCATCACCATCACCGACGCCAGCGGAACGATTTTGTCGGTCAACCCGGCCTTCACGGAAATCACCGGCTACGCGCTGGCGGAAGTCGCCGGACAGAACCCACGCCTGTTCAAGTCGGGACGCCATGGCGAGGAGTTTTACCGGGATATGTGGAACAAACTGCTGGCGCTGGGGTATTGGGAAGGAGAGATATGGAACCGGCGCAAGAACGGGGAAATCTATGCTGAATGGTTGAAAATTTCCGCGGTTGAAGCGGCTGACGGCGTCATCACCCACTATCTGGGGATTTTTTCCGACATCACCGAAAACAAGATGGCGCAACGTCGCATCGAATTTCTTGCCCACCATGACGCGTTGACCGAATTGCCGAACCGCCTGTCCGCCGACCAGCAACTGAGGCTGGCGATCAAGCATGCGGATCAAGCCAAGTCCAAAGTGGCCTTGCTGTTCCTCGACATGGACCATTTCAAGTCGATCAACGAATCGCAGGGGCACGTCTTCGGCGACGCCGTGCTGAAAATCATCACCGCCAGAATTCAAGGCTGCGTGCGCGAGACGGATACGGTCAGCCGCCACGGCGGCGACGAGTTCATCGTGATCCTTTCGGACCTGCGCGAAAAGGATGCGATTGCCAGGATCGCCGAAATGATTCTGCGCAAAGCCGAGGAACCCATCACCCTGGATGGTCACGAACTCTCGCTGACCTTGTCGATCGGCATCGCCATCTACCCGGACGATGGCCGGAATTTTGAAACCCTGTTGAGCAATGCCGATACGGCAATGTACCAGGCCAAGGAAATGGGTCGCAATACCTTCCAGTTATTCGACAACTCCATGTCCAGCGATCGCGGCGAGCAATTGCATATCCGCAACGGTTTGCGCAGGGCGATAGAGCGCGGAGAATTTGTGCTGCACTACCAGCCCCAAATCCAGCTGGAAAGCGGCGCGGTCGTTGGCGCGGAGGCGCTGATCAGGTGGCATCATCCCGATTTGGGATTGCTGCAGCCGGGACGTTTCATCCCTGTTGCCGAGGCCAGCGGACTGATTGTTCCGATCGGCGAATGGGTGTTGCGCGAGGCCTGCCGCCAGGCGAAGGCATGGCAGCAGGCCGGGCTGCCCGAACTGGTGCTGGCCGTCAACCTGTCGGCGGTTCAGTTCAAACGCGGCAACCTGTATGAGTCGGTCGCCAGCGCGCTCTGCGAAGCGGGTCTGGAACCCAAGCTCCTCGAACTTGAATTGACGGAGTCCATCCTGATCCGGGACACTAAAAACGTCCTTGCCACCGTCAGGCAGCTCAAGCTGCTGGGTATCAACCTTTCCATCGACGACTTCGGCACAGGCTACTCGAGCTTGTCCTATCTGAAGCGCTTCAAGGTCGACAAGCTCAAGATCGATCAATCCTTTGTGCGGGACCTGGATAGCGATCCTGAAGATGCCGCCATTGTGCGCGCCATTATTCAAATGGCCAAAAGCCTGAACCTGAGGACGGTCGCCGAGGGCGTCGAAAACGCGCATATCGCCAATCAACTGCGCGTTTTCCACTGCGACGAAGCGCAGGGATATCACATTGCGCGCCCGATGGCGGCAGATGCGTTTGCCGGCTACCTGGCAGACCAGCGCCAAGCGGCTGGAGCGGTTGGAACGGTTGACTTGGCGTAGCGGACAAGTGGGCCAGTTTGATGATAAACGAATATATTCATTCGACTCCCGCACCGAACGACAAAGCCTGCCCTATAATTCCCTCACCAGCCATGGTGCTTTTCTCCAGCGCCGCTCGAATTGACATGCCCAACGAGATAGAGCTCAAGCTAGCCCTGCCCAAAACGGCGCAAAGTCTGCTGTTGCGCCAGGCAATCTTGCGCAAGGCGGTTGCCAAGCATACGCAGCAGCTCGTCAATCTGTATTACGACACGCCGACCCTCGCCCTGCATGAACACGGCATCGCGCTGCGTTTGCGCAAGCAGGGACGCATCTGGCTGCAAACCGTCAAATGCGCGGGCAGTTCCGCAGCGGGCCTGACCAGCCGGCCGGAATGGGAAACGCCCTATGCCGGCCATTTCGACTTTTCGCCTATCGATGATATTGCGGTACGCCGCTGGCTGGAACGACCGCAGCGGCGCGATCAAATCGCACCGCTGTTCGAGACCAACTTTCGCCGCACCACCTGGCGCTTCGAACCCAGGCCCGGTTGCGTCGTACTGTTGATGCTGGATCGTGGCTGGATCGCGGCGGCAGGAAGACTCGAAGAGATTTCCGAGGTGGAGATCGAGCTGGCAGGCAACGCCGAAAATGACAACGTCAACGAATTGTTCAAGCTTGCGCACACCCTGGGAGAGCGTCTGGCCCTGGCACCGGCAATTCTCAGCAAAGCCGAGCGCGGCTATCGATTGTTCCAGGGCCTGCGGCCGAGGCCGCAAAAGGCCCGGATTGTGCCGTTAGTTTCGAACAGCACGCCTTTGGCCGCCTTCCGAAAAATCGCACTGTCTACGCTGGAGCATCTGCAAGGCAACCTCGACGGTGCGCTGAATAGCAGCGACCCCGAGTTCATCCACCAGATGCGGGTGGCGACCCGCCGCCTGCGCGCTGCACTGCGCCTGTTCGCTCCACACCTGCCCGCGTCGCTGGCGGACGAATTGCTGCCGGAATTGCGCCTGCTGACCGCGCGGCTCGGCCATGCCCGCGATCTGGATGTATTGCTGACCGAGATTGCCGCACCGGTCATGCACGCCCTGCCGGATGAACCGCGTCTGGCCTTGCTGGCTGGCGCCGTGACCGACCGTCAGCACATCGCACGCACTGCGGCTTTGCGCCACCTGCAATCGATCGCCTATGGCCGATTGCTGCTGCGGACGACCGCGCTATTGCATTCCCCGCCTTTTTCCGCTGCGATCTATACCGCACCGGAATTGGCTGAAACGCTCAGTGTGTTTGCCGGCCTGAGACTCAAGCGACTGCGCAAGAAAGTGCGGGCGCTGGCAGCGGCTGCGGCCATCGACGACCCCGTTTCGCTGCACCAGCTGCGCATCGGCGTCAAGCGGCTGCGCTATGCGCTGGAATTCTTCACTCCGCTCGCCGCAGACAGGCAATTGCCGCGCCTGTTGCCGCGCCTGTCCTTGTTGCAGGACGAACTGGGCCAGCTTAACGATCTGGCGAATGCCGGACTGCTGCTGATGCAATGCGCCGGCGATGACCCGCGCCTGCGCGAGGCCGTATCGCTGGTTGGCGGTTGGCATGCTTCGCGCCACAGCGAACTGCTGGCGCATATCCCCATGCATGTAAAAAAACTCATCCGACTCAAGCTGCCGCAGCTGATTTGAGTCAGGCGGCCTCTTGGCGCTGCCGAAACCGGTATCGCAATCAGGCCGGCATAGCGTATGGCAAGTTGTCATGCCACTGTCACATGGCTGTCAAATTCGGCGCTTAGAATGCATTCGTTGTAATTTTTCCAACTTGGGGAGTTTCCATCACATGCAAAAGAAGATAATTGCTCTGGCCGTTGCTGCCTTGGCCTCCGGCGCCGCCGGCTCTGCATTCGCGCAGACCAACGTCACCCTTTACGGTGTTGCCGACGCCTCCTTTGATTCGGTCCGTGTGTCAGGCGAAAAATCAGCCGCCGACAAGATCAGCTCTTTCAGCCGCGTCTCCACCAACTCCTCCCTGATCGGCTTCAAGGGTACGGAAGACCTGGGCGGCGGCATGACGGCGCTGTTCCAGTTTGAAGGCGGCGTCGGCTTCGATGCCACGCCTTCCAGCGGCTTTGCGTTTACCCGTGACAGCTTCGTCGGCCTGACTGGCGGTTTCGGCGCCGTGAAACTCGGCACCCTGACCGGCCCGGCCCGCGCGCTGGGCACCACTCTCGATGTCAATGCCGGTGCCACCGGCATTGGCGCCAACTCCGCGATACTGGGCAAGCTGGGTGGCAATCTCGCTGGCGGGTTCAACAGCGCAGCGCCTCTCGTTGCCGCCACGGCCACGGCAGTGGCCACCGGCCCGGTCAACCTGGGTGCCGCTTGCGGCCGTTCGAGCACCTGTGCTTCGCCCTTCGATGCGCGTTACCAGAACGCAATCGCCTACGTTTCGCCGAATCTTTCGGGCTTCACGCTGACGATTGGCTACATTCCCAACGAGAATAAATCGCGCAATGGGGAAAGCGGCACGGCCACTCAGGCGAATTCGAAAGC
>Ga0172380_10001411_pt1 | contig 41265 bp, 61 predicted proteins | sample Leawe162metaG_FD_119747 | JGI IMG/M metagenome (GOLD analysis project Ga0172380, IMG submission 119747) | Leachate microbial communities from a municipal landfill in Southern Ontario, Canada - Leachate well 162 metaG | ecosystem: Engineered > Solid waste > Landfill > Unclassified | place...
CGTCCGCACTTCGTTTCAAGTGGCGAGAGGTGCCACTTATCGATCGAGCGGCGGTCAGTGAAAAAACGAAGCGAAGCCTCACCGAGTCCGACAATGAGTCCGACTCCATCGAGCAAACTTAAGTTCGATTCCAAGTTTTTCAAAGGGAGGACTTGAATCTGCTCGAGGCGAAACCCCGCCTCTAGGCTCTTAGGCCGGAGGACACCTTCCCACTGAAAGGAGGAAAGGCATCCGAAATAATCAAGCGAGGAGGTCCGGACCTCATCAAGCACAATGGCGCATCTGGGAGAAACTTCATTGGCTGACAAGATCCGAACCCCCCTCAGAGTCTTTTTCTTTTAACTAACGCGGATCAGACGGCGGGACGGACGGACTTCACTTCAATGTATCCGGTCTTCTCTCCCGAGGTGCGATTCACTCCGTCGACGAGGTCGAGGATGATTTGCTTCCCGTAGAGTTGCTCGGTGTTGAACGGACCCTTGAGTGGTTCTCCGGTCGCAGCCTTGTAGAACTTCTGCAATTGGAAGGCACCTTTTCCTGTGAGGGCCGTCTTATGGAAAATGCGGCGGCCGTTGTTCTTCGGATCTTGCTCGCCGACCGTCTCGATCTCCCAATTCAGATAAGGCTTTCCTTCACCCCATTCCTTCTGCTCGGCCTTTTTGATGATGCCTCTGTAAGTTCCAGGGGCTACTTCTTCTGCGACTTCTGTGAAGTCAGGTGTGATTAACATTTCTTCTCTCCTTGTAATGCTCCCGTAGGAGCTGTTGATTTCGAAATAAACCTACCGGATGCATCTCGGTTGTCACGTTTCCGTGCACAACGTCCTTTTTTAACCCGATCAGCGATATTCTCAAGCTGAGTTCCAACTCGAAGATGTCCCGGATTAATGCATGCTGGGTTGTCGCATGTGTGCATTAAAATTTTATCTGGGTTCATGAACGTCTTCCAGTTGATGTCACCATATAGATACTTTGATAGTCGATGGGCAAGCCTGGCCTTTCCTGCGTAACTAACTCGACCATACCCGTCTGAGGTCTTATGGAACTTCCAATTCCAGCATTCCGTCGTCCAATCGAAAACGAAGTAATGGATGAGACTTGAGAATTGAATGATCTTGCTCCCCTGGTAACGACGGAACTTCATACGATGTACTTCTTCATTAAGTTTGCATAAGTCAACTCGATCTCCTTTGGAATCCCTGGAATCGAAGAACGACAGAAATCGAAATAGATATCCGGTTGGGTTTGAGCCATACATTTCCCGTCTTTAATCCGCAGCACAAAAACGTCATCGAAGTAGATCGGAAGTTGAGAAGCGAATGATCCATCCATAATGGGCTTGCGAATAATCTCACCCGTCAACTCAGACTTATCGACCTCGAAATGCGCCGTCATAACGAAATTCATAGGGAGCGAGCAGAGACCTGGAATGAGACGAGAAAACTCGCGTTTTAAAATACCAAAATCTTGACGATCCGGCTGAACTCCCTGTGCAGAAGTTGCACGTTTAATTCCGGGGTTCGTCTTGACGATATGACGAAGGACAGCCGAGGAGAAGGTCGTACCTGAATCTATTGCAAGCGTGTCGTATTCCATCTTCCCAGCTTTTTGCTGCGGGATAAGTTCTTTATTGATAATTTGCTCCACCTCTGCCAGCGGATCGAAGTCAGAATCTAGTCGCGCTGAATATGGTTCGATTTTGATCTCCTTCAGCCTGTCGGGATCTTTAGATGCCATGAGAGCAGCAGGCCCTCCCATCTTTCCATCAAAGTCGAGAATTCTAGTCTTCCCTGGTATTGAACAAATAAAGGATGATTTCCTCGTTCCTGGGGACCCGACGAGGAGCAAACGGAGAGGTCGTTTTTCAGCGAGATCAGAGAGGAGCATTCGTGCCTGCTTTCTTAAACTTTGAAGTAAGGATGTTGTTTCGCAGTGAAGGGGGAGCGGAGCAGACTTGCCGGTACTGACAGGAGCCGTATGAATTACAGGCTCCGACGGGACCGAGGGGCCATATCCCTGTGTCCATCGCTCGCAAATAACGGGAGACTGAATCAACGACGACCTCGGTGAATTCGGCGAAGTCTTCCTTCGAGCGAGAGGTGATCTGCCGGGGGAAGCTCGGCGGAGTCCCTCGTGCTGTCTTTGGCTTCGCCTTCACTTCAACGACATTGACGCAGAATTCAGACGATTCGACTCCGAAAACCTCACGGGCTCCCATGAGATAGCCAGTGTACTGGTGGTTGGGTTTTTCCCGATCGAAGTAGTTTGAATCTCCGAATCCGAAGGAACTCGTCGTCTTGTGATCTCCGGGTAGGCGTCGTCCTGTATCAATGTGCCAAAAGACAATATCGATCGTTCCGAAGAGTTCGATGACCTTTTCGCTGTCCGAATGAAGAACAAAGCTGAATCCCCGTTCAACGAACGGCCCCTCCTCATCAACATAACAGACATAAGGATCATCCTTGTAAGCCTTGAAGTAGTTCCAGAGAATCCAAGCCCCATTGAGTGGATGCCTCTTGTCTCCCTCGGGCAGTGCTGAGAGGGGCTCGGCCTTCTTCATGAATGCGGCGAAGGCCCGCGTGCAGAGAGAGTCCGGGACACCATGTCCGTAAGTCATTCGTTCGAGATCCTCGAGCGAAGGAACTGTGCGCTCCTCGATCTTCCCCTGGTAATAAACTTCGAGGGCTGCATGAATTGCAGAGCCGAAGGTAAGGGCAGGACCCTCGACTTCGGGCTTCCATCCCTCATGTAAGAGGAGCTGTGCCTTCCTCATGCAATTCTGAATCACATCGAGGGAGCTTGAGTTGATACGGACGAGACGCCGACCATCGTCTAGTTTTCTAACGCTGATCATTTCTTTTGGAAGGGCTGGAATCAAAACGGAAACTTCCGTCATATCGACGTGGACATTCATTGAGCATCTCCCAGACGCATTTGGTGTTACCCGTCCTTTGTAGTTCCACGCTGAAGCGGCGTCAAAGAAAAAAATTGCCGCTCCGCTTCGTCCTCCGGATAATGGGGAAACGGGGAGGTCGGGATGGAAGATGACTTTGACGAATATGATTTTGAATTTGAGCTTGAGATGTCTGAGGACCAACTGACTTCCGTCTTGCATTGCAATTCAAGTCGACCATTGAGCCCCGATGAATATGCAGCTGCCCTGAGAGATTATGCGAAAAGCATTTCCATCATGGAGCATATTTGCTCTGAGACACGGCACTGAGTGTGGAACTTAGGTGAATCTTCCAACAGCAAGAACGGTTGCACCGGCTCCTGTCGTGACCTTCCAGCCGCCGCTCGTCGATTTCGCATTGAGCTCGACCGAATAGACACCGATTGGAGTGTTCGCGGCTGTGATTGGAATTGTTACGAGGGTGCCCCCGGCATTATCAAGGAGATCAACCGTCCCTGTGGCTGAAGTCGCTACGGTCACGACAAGACGTTCGATGATGTCCCCAGTTTTTCCGGCAGCTCCGAGAGCCTGTGCAGACTGAGAGGCAGCAACGGTTTCATACTTACTTACGAAAGGAATGTCTCGACTCATGGAACCTCCGATTTCAGGATTCTAGCTTAACTGGAACCGAAAGCAAGGGGCGTTGTCCGATGTGTGCCCACTGTCCTGGTTCGTAGGTATGCTGCCCCGTGTGTCCGCAGATGATCTTCGTCTGGAGCCAGACCTTGATCTCCGCTTCCTTGGCGATACGGCAGAAGGCCCAGTCTTCACTCTCGTATTCGCCTTCTCTGGCACCCGAGGGGAAGAAGTCCCGCATCGTTTCGACTTCCATTCGGTCGGGGGCGAAGCTCTGGTAGGTCTCGACGTTGGGAGCTATTGCCTCGAAGACGGAGCGATCGATGAGCAGGAATCCAGTTGGAACGTGCCGGACCTCGACCTCCCCTTTTTCATTCGCATACTTCAGAGAGAAGCGACGGAAGGAATCGAAGCCGCGGTCTCGTCCGAACTCTCCGCAGTGCTCTTCGAGGGGATTGTAGTTGATCGTGATTGGGAAATTCTTCAGTGGATAGGTCCCTCCGATGAGTTGTTTGTCGGAGCTGAGCAGGAGCATGAGATCCTCTGTGGTCCAGGAGAGGTCCGCATCGATGAAAAGGAGTTTGTCGAAGTCGGAGCGGAGGAAGTCCGCCGCTGCCTTATTCCGTCCCCGCGGAATCAGAGATTCCCCCCCGATGAAATGAGTCGTGAATTCAATGTCCGGCTCCTGCATGAGCCGCATCTGGGTGTCGAGGAGGGAGACCATGTAGTTCATTGTGACGAGGCCCCCGTAACAAGGGGTCGAAATCATGACCTTCATTCGAAGTAATCCTTATGTACATAACAGACCGTTCCGATTTTATAATTCACGAGGTTGATAGAGACGAGTCTGTAGTCTGTCTCGAGGAGTCGGTCGATCTTCACCCTGAGATCCTCGTTGTGGAATTCGAGGAGCACTGCCTTAAAGGTCCGTCCCCCCTTGATGAGGGGCTCAAGGACTTCCCACTCAGATCCCTCGATGTCTAGTTTGATGATGTCTGCCTCTGGTAAGGACAAGGGGTCCCGGACCTCGACGTGCCTCCCTAACTGAGGAAGTGGATTATTGTCCATGCTTTGCAGAGAGGCCTCTCCGCAGTTGTTCGGCCCGTCGAAGAGTGGACGCATGCCTGGCTTACCGATTGCCCATCGATGCGCCGTGATGTTCGGATAAAATGCGACGTTATCGATGAGATCCTTGTAGGTCTCTGGATGCGGCTCGTAGCATTCGACGATGCAGCCGGGCCAGCGATGGGATGCCCAAACGGAAAAGGCCCCGCAGTTCGCACCGAGGTCTAGGATCTTAAGTTTCGTTCCATTGCATGGAATGTCATACTCCCCGGCGAAGACCTTCTTGAGGTGCCATACCATGTCTGGGGGACACTTGAACCCAGGTAAATCAAAAGAAATTAGCATCGAATCACTCCCTAGACCTTCGTTGGGTTACACGGCCATATGGGAGCATAATTCAGCCTCAGTCAATTGAATTTCCTCCGGGGCTAGGTAAGAATCAAAGTTAAGTGCTCAATAAAAAGGGAGGCTTCTGTGGAGGTTGTCGCACTGCTTACAAGTCTGAATGCGATGGGAATGCCACCGGGGATTATTGGAATGGGAGCTGTGCTTTATTTCTTACTGAAGAGGGATCTTAAGGGGTCCTTCGCGAAAGAAATTCCCTTGATCATAGCCCCTCTTATAGCCCCACTTGTTACTGCGATTGAGAATCATGAGAAAACTTATAACAAACGTCTCGAGCGAATCGAAGATAAGCTTGAGATTAAACTAGAGGAGTAAAAATGAAACCAGAAATCAAAGTCGAAGGCGATGTCCTGAAACTGAAAATTGCAGAGAGTGTTTCGATGGATAAAGATCAGGATGGCGTTTTCTCGGCCAAAGGATCTTTGGAGTTGGAAATCGAATTGGATGGATCCGAAATCGTGGATGAGCTTGTGAAGTCTTCGGATTTCGTCGCGAAAATCAAAGCGAAGCTTGGCCTTTAAATAAAGGGGGGCTCAATGCAGTGGTTACTAAATCTAATTCTGGATTGGGTCCTTTCCAAGGTTCGCAAGGCACTCGCCTGGTGGAATCGTAAAAAGACCATCAAGCAAGAATCTAAAGACAGCGTGAAGCCTCTCGAAGAGGCCAACACCGCTGAAGAAATCGAAGAGGCAACAGATGATGCGCTTTCTGGTTTTTAGCTTACTTTTGGTCGGCTGTGCAACGCCAAGGCCGGACGTTGATCTGTGCATCGTGAATGCTCCTGCGCTTCATCGGAAATGCTACAACATGGAGAGAGACTACCAGTCCGACGGGTCATTGAAGACTGGCGCTGCGGCGGTTTACCGTCGAAATGAAACCGTGAAGGACCTGAACAAGTTCTTCGTCGTGGATCACAAAGATGGTCCGACCGTCGGTCTTGCAAATCTCAAGGCCTATATCAAAACACTCAGAGAAGAGGCCGAGAACTCCTGCGGCGGAAAGAAGGCTGAATGATTGCGAAAATATGGGCTTGGCTGAAATCGTTTTTCGCGCAGAAGGCATCTCCCGGAAAGCCATCTGACCCGCTTGATGAACTTAAAGAGCGTGCACCGTGGGTCTTTGAAGCCATGACGATGCTCGGTTGGACTGAATCCGCAAAGGACAAGGAACTCACTAAACTCTGCTGGCCTGCGACGGATGACTGCAAGTTCCTCAAATCCGTCATTGGAACATCGAATGCATGGTGCTCCGGTTTTTGGTGCGGAATTATGGAGCTCCTGAAACTTAAACACACTCGCAGTGGGTCCGCTTCGTCTTGGAGAAGCTACGGGGAGTCCTGCGGCTACATCTTCGGGGCTTTCATTCCGATTCAGCACACAAGCGGCGGGAATCATATCACCGTGTTCCTTTGGTGGATCGACAAAGAGAAAAAGATTGCCGCCTGCCTCGGTGGGAATCAAAGCAATGCCGTTTCGATTGCTGCTTACAACCTCTCAGGGAACAAAGCGGGACACGAAGAAGTTCGCGGCGGGCCACGTTGGCCTAATGGGCTTTCGGAGACCTCTGGACCTTATCAACCTGAGGGATGGAAAATCGGAACTTCTCTCGGCGGGAGCACACGATGAAAAAACAAGAATACCCAAAGACACTTGATGAGGTGATTCTATATTTCGCATATATCGTTGGCGTCCTTTTCGTCATCACGATGATTTCCTTCCTTGTTGGGTGTGAGTCCAAGTCAGATCCCGTTGAAGAAGCGCCGAAGCCGATTTCGCTGTCATGGGAAAACACTACGGCCCCGCATCCAGAGCGGAAGCCTTGGTCTGAATATCTCATTGGCAAGATCAGCGAGAAAAAGGCCGTTCTGGACACCGCGAAAGACATCGGGATTTTCTGTCCCAACTACGGGAATCTCGACCAAAATTTGCAGATGAAAGCTTGGGGTGAACTCTGGGTCGCGGTCGCCTACTACGAATCTGGATACAATCCGAAGACTTCGAGTGTAGATGTCGGCAAGCCTGGCGACAAAGACACTTATTCGGTTGGCCTCTACCAGATGAGCGTCGTCGATCAGAAGAATTACAAAATTCCGCTTGGTTATAAGCTCGATGACCTTCTGACTGCAAAGCCAAACATTCATCTAGCGATTGAAATCTTCGCACTTCAAATTGCCAAGCGCGGGAAAGTATTCATCCCAAAGGGTGAGCCTGGACTTTATTGGGCAGTGATTCACCCGGGTGGAAAGTATGACAAGACGAAAGAGATCATCGCGAGGACCAAAAAGCACGTTCCCGAGTGTGAATGAACACTACTTTTCCTGACTCGCCACGGGGAATATTTATTTCTTTTTTATAATTTGCTTGGCCTGATCTTTTGCAAGGCTCTTGAAGTCTGGGCTGGGATCCGTTGTCTTTTGCAGCGCCATTGTTATCATTTTATTTACGTCTGCAAGTTCCTTTTGCCACGCCTCTAGGTTTACCAGGCGTCTAGGTTTCAGCGTACCACGCGCCCTTTAGTATCTTCCGACATTTCAAGCATTCTACCGTCCAAGCTCCATCCCATATTTTTGGCTTATCAGAACTAAATACGTGCTCACCGTGTTGGCACTTGAATTTTTCATTGGCGAGTTCGGCGACTTTGACGGATTGATTACAGTGCTTTTCAAAGTCTTCCGGTTTGAATGGTTCTTCGTTATTCACTCAAACACCTCCCGAAAGCGTGTGAGGGCATCTTTAGCAGCGTCGTTAATTTTAACGTATTCACTCAAACCTATTTCGCTGAGGTCAGCATTTAAACGAACTTCCAACGCCTCAAACAGCGGCCGGATGTCTTCGATGGCGACGACTTCAACAGGATCATAGATCTGTGGCCCACTTTCGTGCTTAACAACGCCAGTGGTGTCAAAATCGCCATCATATCCAAGTGTCCAAACGCGGGGTTTCGTTGAGCTTGTCATTTGAATTAAATCCTCCATGGGACCATCAGTCTGTCCAATTGGATGACCTTCTTGGCTAAGAACTAAATATGTTTCCCATTCAATTCGATCGTCATATCCATAGTGCTTGGTTAATATCTTATCGCTTCCAAAGAATTTGAAAAGATCGTCAAGCGAATGAATCTCTTTAGCTGTCTGCATAGATTCAGCGAGGCTTCCTCTGTGATGCCTTGCCCTCATTCCTTCACCTTGGCTTTTGCGTGGCGTTTCATTTGGATTCCTCAGAATGTTTTACCATGACCGTATTGCGAATGGATTTCGTCAACTTGTCGAGTGATTCAGGATTGTCAAATATTCTGAAATGAAATGGCTTCTCTCCGATGACAAACTCTCCAGTCATGGCTCCACCTTTCTCAACGACCTTGAATAGGGCTTCGAACAATTTCACGCAGACCACGACCTGATCTTCGTCACCACGTTCTGCGATCATATTCAGAAGCTTTGCGGCCTTCTGATAATCATCTGGTTCATCGAAGTCCCAGTACTTCTCAGCGATGGCCTTGTAAACTTCAAAAAACTCCTCTGACTTTTTATCAAGCTTTTTAATCTGGTCTAATATTTTCATACATCCCCCCGATCCTTCGCAGCTTTCGCGAGCCATCCACGTTTTGCGCATTCGATGGCGTCATCTTTCGTCCAGCTATCTTCAGCAAATGGCGTTTCCATTTCATATTTTTCCACAATTGACTTCGCAGCAGCCTCCATCGCCGTCGTGTCGTCTGAAGGTGGTAGGATTTCCAAAGCTTTGAACCAGACGTTACAGTCAGGATTGGCAGGCTCAGTCATTGTGGCCTTCAGATGGTTTCGAGTTCCATAGATCCAAACAGTTCGCGGCTTTGTCATTTCCCATCCAACTTTCTAAGACCCTTTTCCACTGAACGCGTCGCCGCGATCATCTCTCCGATGGCCGGATTTTTATCTTTGGTGATTCGTTCTTTGATGTAAATATTCAACCAGTCTCTGAGCTCAACTACGTCTCTTGGTTGAATCGGACCGATCCGATCTTTCCGAATCCCAAAAATGTATTCGATATATAGCCCGGGTTCATCCTCCGTTTTGGAGTGCGCCGCGCGGAGTTTATACCCGGTTCTTCTAATCCACTTACTGCTCACGGGCATTGATTCCCCCAATTTTCCCCAAGCACTCGCGGGCAACTTCGCTGATATGAATAATGATTTTCATAAGCTGTTCACGGTCAACTTGCTCAAGTCGTTCTCGATTGAAGTCACTCATGACAAATCCGGCGAGTGTGTTTTCCATTTCCAACCAATCCTTCGCGATATCAGCGGCGTGGTGATTCAAAAGGTTTGAATTCACTTGTCTTCATTCCATTTCCTTCTTGGTTTTGGGGGAAGTTGGTTTGTTGTATGGTAAATAGTGAGATCGGTCGTTTAACCACTTCGCAAGTCTACGTGATGTTTTTGCGTCCATTCCGCAACGGGGCCAGTGAACTAATTTGATAGCACGTTCTTCAACTTCGAAGATAACACCGAGATTTGAGAATACTTTTTTGTTTCGCAAATATTGAGTTTTCACTCTTTCCCCTTCCGAATGGCGGCGAGTGCTTGCGTAATAAGCTCAAAAAGATTCATATAGTCATCTTTGTGAAAATCAATACGGCCATTACTTGCCGTCCCGGCTATTTTCGCTGCTCGATTCAGCAATTCCACCACATCCACAGGCTTCTCGAGTGCTTTATAGGTTCTTTCAATGTCAGGGTCTGCGGTCATTAATCGGTCAATCTCAGCGCGTTCACTGTCAGAAAGATTAGCCACAGGCTTCCCGTCTGTGACTTCTCGTAAGGTTACCGGCGGCATGAATGATTCAGAACAGTCCACATTGCCAACGCGGAAAACTATTTTCGAGACTTTGTTAAACTCTCTCGGCTTACCCACGTTTCTTCTCCAATCTATACTCAATCGCAAGAATCGACAGCGCTATCAAAATAACCCCGATGAATTTACCAATATCAAAAGCGGTGTAGAGACCAACGGAGAGACAAAGACCAATTGCTAAAATGCCGTACCTCATGGTTTCACCTTCTTTTTCTTCCTTGGCGGATTCGGTCGGCAATTACAAAGCCAGATGACTGATCCTCCGCAGACGCATTCCTTTTTCACGACTTCACCTCATCCTGTGATTCGAAGGCTTTGAGTGAATCAGCAATGGACTTGCGGATCTTCTCTTCTGGCTCAATGCCCTTGGTGTCCGATCTTGGATGGGAGATTACGCAATATTGATTGATATATCTGTCGATCCATTGAAGCGTGTCCCTCAGTCCATTCACACGACCGAGTTTCGCCTTGAGTTCTTCATTTTCAAGTCGCAATTTCGGCAGCTCATTCCAACCGTCGCCACTTGCGAATGCTAATTTCGCTTTGAGTTCGGCAATCTTCTGATTTTTTTCTTCGAGAAATTTCCAATCGTCTTCTTTGCCGTCTTTCATGATGCGAATGATTTCATTTGCAGCAGCGAGTTCTTGCTTCTGCAATTCGATCACATGGGTTTGCGCCTTGATGCACTCAATATCAGCTTTTCGGACTGCTTCAGCCTTGGCGCTGGCGGCTTCAATGGCGTGAGTATACATAAGCAAGACGCAATGATCGCAATCTTCATCGTTACGGCAATCAAATGAAGCATCTGGATCTTTCATCCACTCTTCGACAATGCTTCTGATACCAGTAGCGCAAACTTTAACATTTATCTCCTCCGCATCGCTCTGACTCTGTGGCTCGTTAATCAGATTAATAATTTCCCCAGTAGTGAAGTTAGTAATTTTAGTAATCACAGCCTGGCTCTGTGGTTGTTTCCTGCATTCGTGGCCGTCACCGAAATTTCCATTCTCACAACACTGGCCCTTCGGTTCTACTCCAAAATCTTTCATATGCTGATCCCAGTCGCCTTTATTCTTCTCACTGAGTTGGCTCTGTGGGGGATTGGCTTCGCAAGTACAGGCTGGACATCCAGCATCTCGCCAAGCTTCATCGTCGCCTGATGGCAGTGTGCAAGCGATACATTCTTTCGGCGCATCCGGCTTCGTCTGGAGTTCGCTGCTTTCGCGCCAATTCAATTAATATTTTAGCTTCAGCTTTTTTATCTGATAAGTTCATTTGGATTTCCTTTTGGTATCAACGTAATACTCGCGACGCTGAAACCCCAAAGCTTCCGCAATGCGGTCACTGATCTGTCTCCGGCCTTTTAGAATGTCGCAAAGAAACTGCTGACTACATCCGATATTCGCCGCAACAGTTTTCTGATTACTGAGAACAACAGCGGACTTGATAATCCTAACGATGTCTTCTTGACTGTGCTTTTTCACCCTTCCCCCTTCGCATGTTGTTCGAGTGCTTTGGTCACTGAGTCGTGTAAGTCAGCCATTCCCATCGTCAACTGATCGCGATCTTGCTCCCAGCACATTTGCGACCTCACGGCTTCAAGAACGCTTTTCATCTCCTCAACCTGCTGTCTGAGCGTGGTGAGTTCTTCAATATAAGATTCATTGCGCTGGGCACACTTCAGCAGTGCTATTGAAACCGGATCTTCCATCATCTTCAGGACTGCATCAGCCAGCTCCTCAACCTTCTCTCGAAAATGATCATTGCGACAGTGCTGATACGCCTTCAGCTTCACATACTCCGCGTTCTGTTTGGTGGACTCTAGGGGGGTCATTTCTTCCCCAACCGCTTCTTGGCTTTCTTTATTTCTTTGATCTTCACGACCACAGTTTCGCTGCGAAATTTCCCGAGGCGCTTTGGTGTCATGAGATAGATCGGCAATCCTGGATTTTCAGACACGGCATCTTCGAGCGAGCCATACTGCCTCCAGTAATCGCCGTCGGAACATTCATTGTTTTCGTCAAAAACCGGTTCAACCCATGCTCCATAAAATTTCTTCATCACTTCTCCCCCTTCGATTCCAAACAAATCTCAATCCATGCTTTAAGGCGCTTGAGGTCTCGTGGCTTAATTGTTCCTTCGAAATATCCGCCAACTGTTTCCATGGTGATCACATTTCCATCCAACGTGAATTGCCACGCTCTGCCCAACTTTATCGGCTTCGTCTTTTTCATTTACTCTCCTTGTTCAACTCAGCGATGAGGCCGATGACCTCAATGACAGGTGTTCTCGTTCCATTAACGACAAGTTCACGACGGACTGACCTATGTGTGTAGATGCTTGAATCCACGGTGCCTGCCTTTCTTTTCATTCATTCATTCAGGGAAGGGGGATAGTTTGAATCTTAAGTGCATCGCCGCTTTCCTTCTCTTCTGAGCTGACCTTGATTTTCTTCTTTGCGATGTAGTCCCAGACGAGGCGCTCCTCGACTTTGAGTTCCTTCGCAGCCGCGGCGATTTCCTCTCGACTCATCCACTGTGGCTTTCTGCTGATCAGGAGAGAAATATTTCCCTTTGCTGTGAGCTTCGGGAGGATCGTCCTAACTGGCTCTGCCCTCTTGGGCTCAGTCTTATGGTAGAGGGATCGAATGTGTGCTTTGAATTCCTCGGGGTTGAACTCGAGGAGTGCCTTCGGACTGAGCAGTGGAATCCAGTTGAACCCGATCATACGACCTCTCTGACTGCAAGGGGATTCTCTTCCTTCTTCCCCTTCGCTGCATTGACGAGAGCCGCGCCCTTCGCCTTCGGGAGTGAGTCGTGGACTTGGGAGGGGAGGACATACTTCACGGAGGTGCGTTCGATGAGATCGAGCCTGGTCTTGAGGTCAATGTTCTCTTGGATGGTAAGATCGACGGCCTCTCTGAGTGAGTCGGGCCATATGTCCCTGAGAGAGGCGAAGGCTCGATCGGAGATGCGGACAACGTGGCCCTTCTTCTTAGCTGCCATACTAAAAGCCCGACCTTTTCTTTTGCATCCTTCGTCCTGTGTCTGCGAGGTAGCTGTTCCGGAGGTTCATCAGGGCTGCGTCCCCGAGCACCGGAGGTAAGTTACCCGTCACTGTGAGGGGGGCGAATTCAGTCACTCTGAGAACCTCTGAAGTGTAAACATGGACAGTAAGGGAACCCCGATATTCGAGCCCCTGCGTAACAAGGCCGCATGTTTGGAGGTCCCGCCCCACGTCTTCGATGACGGATCGGAGTTCCGCCGTCCTCTCATCATTGACGAGGGAGCGGCGCTCGACGACGGCCTTCTGCCCGATGTCTTGCGTATATCGATCCTTTAGGAGTTCGTTGCTGACTGATTGATTGAATTTCTTAAGGTCTTCGGTGCGTTTGCTCATGCCGGTTAAGGTGCCTGAGTGTTACACCGCTGTCAAGTCCCTGAGTTCGACATGAAGCAATGACAGGATATAACCGACGATTACAGGAGCCTTAAGACTTCGGCCCTGATGTATTTCAGGTCCTCGACGGTGATGGGGTCCCCGAAGTAGACTGCGCGATCAATCAGGTTCCAGAGATGTGAGTCGAGTCCTCTGAGAGATCCTTCGATGAGGTCCAGGCGTTCCCAGTTCGGCATGTCAATCGCATCGAGGTCATCTTGAGGTTCAATTACTTCGCCAGTCATGAGTGAGCTCCTTCGCTTCCGCCTTAAGTCCAGTCTCGACGAGTTCCTGATAGTGGTCGTACTCTTCGCAGAGGACGTACCGTCCGGGATGCCCATCGTCGGACCCGAGCCTTATCGCATATCCATTCCGGCAGTCAATCTCTTGCGCGGGGATTGCTGAATAAGCAGAGAGGACTCTTCCCCCCGCGAGGAGAATGAAGTAAGCTGCGAGGACGAGAGCCGAAAGGCGAAGGAGACCACGATGGCGGAGCCGAAACGAAGAAAGAAGACTGAAGACGTTGTCGTCGTTCGAAACCCTGAGACAGGAGAGAAGTCCCTTCATAATACGGATCCTTCCTTCATGGATACGATGAAAGAGGCATTTATGGATAATGCCCAGGCTGCGCGGATTCAGGTCGAGAGGGATCGGAAGCGACGCCGCTCCCCTTACTGACTCCTCAGCAGAGCCAATCAATGACCTTTTCATAGATAAAATCACCGTCTTGATTGAGGACTTCGAGTTCTTCATCTGTCATTTCCCTTCCCATGTAGGTGGCTGAGCTAATGAATGCATCGCAGAAGTCCGGATAATCTCTCGTATCGATTCCATCTACTTCGACGTCTTCGATCTGACTGTAGTCGAGTTCAATCTTGCCCCCCATCTCACAGCCCCACCGCGAAGGAAGGGCATGTGAGCGTCGATCCGTCTGCGGAGACTGTGCAATTCAAGATCGCCGTGTGTGTGAGTTCCAGTCCGTCCATCATGACATTCCAGACCCCTCCGTCGTTCGTGAAGAGACCGACTCCGAGGTCAGCCCCTGCGAAGGGAGCTTCAGTGCCATGGAATGCGACCTCCGTGGACCCATTCGTAGCGAGACTGAAGGACGGTCCGCTGTATACGATCGGATAACCTGAATATGCTGGGCCGAGCGTCGCCTCACCGAGGCAGTAAGTCGCAAGGCCTGCCGATCGAGATTGAGGTCTCTGAGTGACTTGGCCGGAGAGGCATATTGTATCATTCCAGACCTCGAAGGAAGTCAGGGAGTCTGAGTGCTCTGCATAAAGGGCCCACGAAGCAGAGACGATCCCGAGACGGGCGTCCGGACTGCCCTCAGTGCGGCAATAGATGCGGTCCGATCCGGAGACTGCGATCGAGAAGCAGGAAAAGCCCGAGCCTCCCTTCGTCGTGATTGACTGCGCAGTGTCTCCGGGAAGGGGAGGCACTACGACAGGGGCCGCAGGACTACCCGAAACAGAAGAGCTACCCGCGGGGGCACATCCGGCGCCGACAAGGGCAAGTAACAGCAGGAGTGCTCGTTTAATAAGGTTCTTCAGGAAAGCATCGAATGGGTTCATTTTGTACCTCTTCTATTAGTTTTAAGTGCCCATGCTGCAATATCTAAAGCTTCAGCTGCTGTAAGGTAGACACAGTATTTCTTTGTTGTTTTATGGGCTGGCTCGAATTCAATTGAAATAATTCCATTGCTTAGGTCAGTTCCAAATGCGTTGAAAGTTGATTTTGCTAGTGTGGTTTCTTTTCCCCTCAGACTTTTAACGACTATATTCACAATTCCTCCGTTGTTCGTTCCATCTTGTAAGTTGCTTCGATTCGAAAGCCGAGTTCTTTGATTCGCTCGAGGTCTGCGCGGGTCAGGGTCTGTTGCCGCAGGAGCCGGCAGAAGGACCGCGCCGTCTCATTGTCCGGCCTGAGTAGCTCCCTGCCGTAAGGACCGACGACGAGGACCTTGACCGTATCTGTGAGGGGTTCTTTCTGTGCTGCACTCATAGGTCCTCCGGAGAGTCGTAGTCGGTCGGATCGATCGGTCCCGTTCTCGCCTCTTCCTGCTCCCTGAGGAGGAGGCCGGTGATCTGGTCGATCAGCCAGGTTTCGAGCTTCTCCGGTAGCTCCTCGCTGAAGTCGAGGGAGAGCCAGGTCTCTGATCGGGGATCGAAGAGAGCGACTGCCTCAATGGCACCATCGTCGGAGTCGAAACGGACGCGATGGGTGGGTTCTTCGGAGGGACCGAAATACTCGGTCCTTGATTCATTTCGATGCTGCTTCATCTTAAGCTCCCAACACTTTCAGCAGTGCCTTGATGTGTTTCGAGGCCGTTCTTTGAATACCAGCGAGGGACTTTGCTTCGAACGACGCTTCAAATAGATCGGTTTCGTATTTCGTTCGAAAATAAGGAGCATCTCCATTCCCGCCTCCCGCATAGAGGTAGAACTTCAGCGTACCGTCTTCGAGACCTTCGAATTTGAACCAGACACGAAGCTTCGCGTCGAGATGGCCTTCGCTTTCATAGGCGCATTCAAATCCCTTGTAACCACACTGATGATCGCCTTCTGGGTACTCATCTGCCTTCCCGCATTCATCACACTCACCGAATTCAAGGAAATCGAATTCGTACTTTACGCAAGATGGGACAACCGTCGACCACTCAAGGCCGCCGCAGTTATGAGAGTGCGGAATGAATCCGTCACGACGTTTGTATTCAGATTTTTCTGCGTCGGTTTCGCGGTTCCAGTAAGCAAGGTCTTGCAAGTGTTCGACGACAGGTTTGAATGCCTCACGCATCGCTGCTTCGAGACCTGGAATTTCGTCCATTCCGACCTTGTAACTGCTTCCTTGTTCGATTTTGATTTGTTGTTTCATTAAAGGGCTCCCATCTGTGCGACGGCCCAGACAATCAGGGCCAGTGTGTTGAGGGCGGACAGTGCCTTAAGGATGCGTTCCATTTGATTCTCCATTCGAAGGAAGTGCGTTTGTTTCATACAGAGAGAGTATGCACTCGATGTGCCAAATCAAGCGTCGAAGGAAATCAAGCACTTAGCAGGGAGGCGACTCAATTCGATGCGTAGAAGATTCAGGCAGTCGTTGGCTCATAATAAGAGGGGAAGGGGGAAGCCTGCGAAAACACAGGCAATCCCGGGGATTGTAAAACTTTCATACAATATTGAAGAGTTCGACACTTCGAAGGGCAGAGATCAGAGCGCAATATAAATATGATCCGGGACGCCGATCTCAATACCATCCTTCACGCGCTTAATAAGCAGGAGATGCGCCAGGGATGCCTCAAGGTCTTCGAGACTCACTCCAGATGCAGTCAGGACATCCCGGAGCTCAGAGCGTGGCATCAGCTCGCCAGAAGCCTCCAGGGCCTCAATGATGCGCTCAGCGACCGTTCGGACCTCAGATGGTTTCACGGCACGGGAATGAGGAGTCGGACGTGTCATATGCAATCGGGGATCAGCGGCGACGAAGAGGTCGAGCTCGAGTCCATAGCGAGAAGCCTTCCTCCCAAAGAGGGCACCAATGAAACGAAAGGGCATCGGCTCGAGCTCGAACTTCCAATAATCAGAGACGCGGCGGAAGATCGACTCACGGAGTCGGGAGAGTTCAAGTTCAGACGGCTCATAAGTAGACACGGGGGGACCTCCAGGTTCAATTGATTTAGCTTTGGGATGCACTTAAGGACCGATCATTCATTATCTACATATCTGCAAAACCGCAACTGCGAACTCAGATCCGTCAAAAAGGGGGATGGGGAAGGAAGCGGCGCGTCACCTATAGGTATGTAAAAAAAAAACACTAACACACTGCGTTATACTTATAACCCACAGAGTCACACCAAGGCCACCAATAAGGCTCCAATCAATTCCCATGCCAAGTCCGCAAGCAGGGAGTTTTCGTAGGGGGGTGGGTATCGGTTGCCGTATTGCAGATTTGTCGATGCTTTGTACATTGTTCAATAGTTCGACAGTCGAGGTAAGTGCCCGCAGTTCCTCGACTTTCCACGATTCAGTGGGGATGGTGTATGTAACTTATACAGTGCATTGGACTAGACGTCCCAAGGAATTCAATGACTTAGACGCGGCACGCATCTCGCATAAGTAAGTTGTATGCTGAGGCGCAGCAGACGTTCACCATGCTTAGCTCACTGCGCATAGCCTTCTCGCGACGCTGCGGGCCAGGGCAACCACCGACTCTGCGCGGAATCTAAGGACCCACTCCCCACCGGCACCAGGGCCAGCAGTGACTTTGAGTTTGAGCTAATGTCCGTCCGCGCAGCGATTCGAAAACTGAAGTATGACTGCATGCGTTAGGACCTTCGTCTGACCCCCGCCGACGGGTTTTCGTGTCGCCGGTGCGTCCGCTGCGATGCGGCTGGATCGGACCCGCTTTTTTCTTCGCCAACGGAGGCCCGAAGGGCCGACTCTTCTCCGCTCTCGCCCGGACCCCCGGCGGAACGGAAAACCTACCGCGCTGGGGCTGCCCTTTCTTCCTGGCACGGCTTCTGTTTTTGCAGTGACTCCCTTCCCGTTAGGGACAGCACGGCCTTCTTCTTTGGCACTCCCCCTCTTCTCCCAACCCCGGGGGGCCCCGAAACTCCTTAGCTACCAAAGTAAGTGTAAAGTCCTTGACTTCCCGCGCTGTGTTCGGTTCATCATAAGGAATGTCATCGAAGAAGGCCTCCCCGATGGGCGAGGAGTTACCCCCATACATCCCACCTCCTCCAGATCCTTCCATCGATCTCAGTTGGCTCCCCCCTGACCTCCAACCAGGCGCCGACCTCGGCGACCCCGACCGTCCGAACTGGCAGCGGGACAGGATCGAAGGGAGTTATGGAGGAAAACCCGAGGGAGTGACATGGGGTGACTTCGCCCTCGTTCCGGGGAAGCCCATCACACCGGGACATCGAAGGATCTGTCAGCTCTTCGCAATGGGACTCTCCAACAAAGAGGTCGCAGAGGAAGTCGGATTCACGGAGCCCCGCATTGCCACCCTCCGTTCAAACACCCTCATGGTTCGGGAAATCGCCCGCCTCCAGGAGAAGGTCTTCGAGGAGACAATTCAGGACAGAATGAAGGGACTCGGGACCTCGGCCCTCGATGTCCTCGAATCCGCGGTACGGGACGAGACGAAGCAATTCAAATCGAGCGAGAGGCTCAGTGCGGCTCAGTGGCTCATCGAGAAGCTCGACGGGAAGGCCGCGCAGAAGCACGACATTGGCGAGAATCTCCTCGGCGTCCTGATGGACCGACTCGATGCACGGAAGACCGAAGCTCCCAAGCAGATAGAGCAGCGTGACGTCTCCGACATTGAAACAGCAGTGAAAGAAGTCGAAAGAGATCCACTCGCCGACTGGATCGATGACTTCAGTTCAGGCTCATCGCGTTAAGACTACCCTTTCGTAAAATATTCACTGACCCTGACGGAACTTGACACGCATTTCGGTGTAACCCACCAGGGGAGTCTCTTCTGTCCATTGAACCCGACGAAACTCTCGCTCGTTATGAGGCCTACCGGAACGATCGGTGGCTCTTCCTCAAGGAATGCGTCTACACGCTCGACGAAGTTGACCAGGCAGAACCCGTTAAACTCTATCCTTCGCATCTCGACTATCTCCGCTTCATCGTCCTCATGGCTGGCGTCCGGAAGAAACTCGCCATTCCGAAATCTCGCCGACTGACCGTCTCCTGGACCTTCATCGGACTTGCCTTACACAACTGCATCTTCTTCAAGGGGAGGAGCTGGGCACTCGTCTCTAAGAAGGAACTCGACTCCCTCGAACTCATCCAACGGGCGAAGTTCATCTACGATCACATTCCCGAGGACAAGATCCCCCGCTCCCTCCTTCCGAAGCTCAAGAGGGATGACATGCAGTCTTCACCACCGACGATGGAATTTCCTGAAACATATTCGAAGCTTATGGGCTTTCCCAGTGGTGCCAACCAGATGCGTCAAAGGGGATTCTCCGGGCTCTTCTTCGACGAAGCTGCATTCTGGGAAGATGCCGAAGCTGCTTATGCTTCAGCAGAGCCCACAGTCAAGGGGGGCGGCTCCCTCTGGATGGTCTCGACTCGCTTCCCCGGCTTCTTCAAGAAGATCGTCTACGACCAGCTCGATCGGAAGGACTTGAGCTTCGCAGAGATCCCCCCTGCTCCGGTCAGAACTCCCATCGAAGGGGTCGACGTCTGGGAGAATCCCCGGAATGGATTCACCGTCCTCGACATTAGCCACAGGGCGAATCCGGCAAAGAGGTCCCCTGAATACGAGGAGGAACTCAAACGAGCCCTCCCCATTCATCTCTTCCGCATGGAGTACGGCAAGAGCTGGGACGTCTTCGAGGGCAAGGCCGTCTACGAAGACTTCAATGAGCACATTCATACGACGAGGACCCAGCAGAAACTGCACATCGGTCTCCCCGTTCTCCTTGGATGGGACTCCTCCGGACTCACTCCCGCGGTCGTCGTCGCTCAACTCCAGGGACAGCAGCTCATCGTCTTCCGGGAGCTCATCGGGATTGGGAAGGGAGCGATTACCTTCGTACCTGAAGTCGTTCGGGAACTCCGATTGCACTTCCCGCAGATCACCGACGTCGAGACACAGACAATCTCCTTCTTCGACCCCGCTGCCTTCACTAAGAATGCCGTTACCGAAGAGACTTACTTGCAGAGAATGCAACTCGGCGGATTCAAGCAGGTCCGCCCTGGTCCCATGACATGGAAAAAGCGGGTCGATTCCGTCACCGAATACCTTGTCGGACTCACCGGGGGGAAACCGAAGATCCTCATCTACGAGCCCGACTGTCCGACTCTCGTCGCAGGCTTCAAGGGTGGCTTCCGTTATCCAGACTCAACGACCGAAGTCGAGCCGGATAAGGTAAGGCCGATCAAGGACATCCACTCCCATCCTCACGACGGTCTCCAATATCTCTGCGGGGGACTCAAATCCTACGCAGCCGAGAACTACAACATCGAAATCCACTCCCCTCAGTACGGTTTTCAGCACAAGACCGAGCCGAAGAGGGCACAAGCAAGGAAGAATTATGGCCGAAATGTCTGACAAAGAAGTCGTCGATTACATCGTCGCATGCAGAAACGAAGCGGATTCCGCAAAGACGGACCGCATGACCCTCAATCGCGACAATTTCAACATGTATCATCTCAAATACGACTTCAGCCACAAGGAAGAAGGGCAATCCGAGGAGATCCTCTCGAAAGTCACTATGGCAGTCGAGCAAATCAGGTCCTTCTTCCAGCAAGCGATCGCAAATCTCGGCGATTGGTGGAAAGCGGAGGCACTTTACCCGGGATCTGAACAAACAATGCTCATCCGTCCCGAAGAGATCACCAAAATGACCAACTACCAGCTCGAAAAGGCAAAGTACTTCAATCACGTCGGGAATGAAGTGCAGTCGGGCCTCTTGGGATCGCTCGCCATCTCGAAAATCTACGGAAAGCTCGTCGATAAGCCGAAGTTCATTGCACGGACTCAAGGCAGAGGAAAGAATCTCAAGAGATGGGTCGATAAGGTCGAAAACAAGACCTGGCAGCTCTGCTTCGATATCACACGGCAGGAGAATTATTATCCAGATCCGGACGGCAAGGGACTTTACATCGTCGAGGACTCGTGGATCGATCTCTTCGAGGTCCAGGCACTCTCCGAGGGAGACGAGGCCATCTACGACAAGATGAAAGTCACAGAGATCAGTCCCGGAGATGCGGATGCTGAACAGGAATTCAGAAAGGCTCAGGAAACGGGGCAGAATACGACACTCGGAGGGGGGCACCGGCCGAAGGTCAAGATCACAGAACTCTGGGGCACCTTTCTCGACAAGCAGGGTAAGGTCTGCTATGAGAACTCCGTCGCAACGATCGCGAACGATACGATCCTCATCCGGAAGCCAGAGCCGAATCCCCGCTGGAATCAGAAGCGCCCTTACATCGCAAGTCCACTCATCGAGGTCGCGAACTCCGTCTGGCACCGAGCCGTCATGGACGCACCGACCATGCACAATCGTTCCCTCATTGAACTCTACAATCTCTTCGTGGATGCGGCCATGCAGCAGGTCCATCAATTGAAGCAGCTCCGGAAGGACTGGCTCGACAATCCTGCGCAGGTCTCCGATGGAATGAAGCCTGGGCAGACCCTCACGATCAATTCCATGTGCCCTCCGGGAGGGAAGGTTATCGAGTCCCTGACCGCCGTGCAGATCCCCTCCGAAGCCTTCAATGTCTTCAACATCCAGCAGCAAGAATTCAATGCCTCCGCTCTGACCTCAGATGCACGCATGGGTCTCAGCAATCCCAACGTCTCTGCGACAGCAACGGTCGAATCGAGCCAGACAATTACGTCCGTCTTCCAGGGAATGGCTAAGAACTTCGAGGCAGCGCAGATCATGCCGGAGCTAGAGCAGGCATGGGAGACCGTCGCGCAGAACTGGGACCTCATCTCAGAGGAGGAGTTCGTCGCTCTCTTCGGCCCTCAGCGAGGAAAGGAACTCAAGCAGATTCCATCCGAGGAGGTCTTCGCAGCGACCGTCGGTGGAGTGAAGTTCCGAGTCTATGGAATCTCCCTCACTCTCGCGCGGGCGCAGGAATTCCAGCGGCTGACTCAGTTGCTCCAAGTCATTTCGAGCAGTCCCGTCCTCATGGAAGAATTTACGAAGAAATACGACCTCGGTCGCACCCTCGGTGAAATCATGTCCGCCCTCAATATCGACAAATACAAGCTCGAGATCCCCGCGGCAGTGCAGGCGACAATGCAGGCACCTCCCGAGGAAGCCGAGCCCAGCGGTCCCGACATGAACAGTCAGACTCCACAGGCAGGGGCGCAGTCCATCGGTGATTTGATGGGCCAACCTCAATTCCAGCAAGCGGAATTCCCGGGCAGTCCTGCAACGGCAGGTGCATAGATGACAAACGAAGACCTCGCTGAGGCCCGAATCCTCACTCTTGCAGCGCCGACTCTCCTCCCCTTGATTGAGGATCGAAAACGAATGGCCATCGAACGACTCATCTCCCGATTCAAATCCGGGGAAAAAGACTTCCTTGCACAAGCCGCAGAGCTCAACACCCTCTACGACATCGAGAGGGAGATTCGAATCAAATCCAACTACTACTTAGAGAAGCAAAAGGAGAATAAGTCATGAGTGAAATGCTAAAGCAGGTCGCAGCGGCGAAGGAACATGCGAAGTCGGTCGTTCGCGGAGAAGTCGATCCCGAGTCTGAGGTTGAATTGCCAGGGGGATCCGATCCCATCGAAGCGAAGTCTGAGGACAAATCCGCAGAAGTCGTAAGCGAAGAGGTCGAGTCAGTCGAGGCCGCGGAACCAGAAGAAGAGATCATCATTGGCGATCAGACCTTTACGAAGAAGTCAGATGCCGTGAAGTATGCTCAGCAACTCGCCCGAGAGAAGGACATAACTGAGGCACATGCCTCTGGAATCCGGGAGGCACTCGATGCGACTCGGAAAGTGGAGTCCGCTCCCCCCGTAGAGGACAACTTCGAGGAGGAATTCTACGCGAATCCAAAAGAGGCCTTCCGGAAAGTCCGAGAGAGCGCAGTCGCCGAGGCAGAGACACGCATCGAACAGAAAATGGAACGAGAGCGCATGTGGTCTCAGTTCCTCACCGAGAATCCAGACATTCGCCGGTCAGACGCCGAGCGCATCCTTCGGGAGAACTTCGGAACGATCGGAAAAATGACCGACGTCGTGAAGGCACAGAAGGCCCTCGCACTGAAGGTTCGATCCGAATACGCAGAGATCCTCGAATACTCGAAGCCGCGGACAGCACTGCCCGGGAACCGAACTCAGTCCGTAAGTCCAGGCGGTGGAGCACCGAACCGGGTAACACCATCAAAAGAATCGCAAAAACCCCTTTCCTTCGCCGAAGAAATGCGCAGAATGAAAAACGAACGGTAATTTTATCACGCTCCCCGTCGAAGAAGATCGGGAGCACAAGGCAAAGGAAGGCAAATGGCTGTTCATAGTTGGACAAACGACGCCCCAACTGGGGTTTATAAGAATCACGATCTCTCATCGAAGATCCGCATGGCCGCCATCAAAGAGGCGAAGTTCATGCAGTTCGTAAAACCCGAAGAGGGCTACGGGAAGAAAAAAGGCGAATCGGTCACGATCACTCGTGTCTCGAACGTCACGGTGCCTTCCGACGACACCCTCGTTGAGACGAATCGCATCCCCGAGGACACTTTGTCCCTCAGCACTCAGGCCATCACGGTAGCTGAGCGCGGACGTGCAATTCCCTACACGAAGCTCTCGATCGATCTCGCTTCCTTCGATTTGCAAAATGCAATTCAGAAGAAACTGAAAGATCAATTGAAGCTCCGCATGGACATCGCCGCTTCGGTCGCATTCAAAGACGGTCAAATCCTGGCAATTCCAACGGGAATCGCAGAGACGACCTTTGAGACGGACGGAGCCGCAACGAACACCGCAGCATCGAACCTCAACATGTTCCACGTCGAGTCGATTCGCGATTACATGTTCTCGACCCTCAACATCGCTCCTTATGAGGGTGACGACTATGTCTGCGTCCTGATCACTCAAGCCAAACGCGGTCTGATGCGGGATCCTGCTTGGATCGATTGGAAGAAATACACCGATCCAAAAGCCAAATACAACGGTGAGGTCGGTCGCATCGAGAACATCCGTTTCGTCGAGACGAATCACACTTCCGCATTGGCAGAGAGCCTCGGAACCGGCGACGTCATGGGCGAAGCGGTCTTCTTCGGTGAAGACCCAGTTACAATGGCAGTCGCGGAAGATCCGCACTTGATTGCAGAAGAGAACGTCGGCTCCGACTTCGGTCGTCAGAAAGCCGTCGCATGGTACGGCATCTACGGATTCGGCCAGATCTGGACTGACTCTGCGAACGCAGGCGAAGCTCGCGTCGTCTACATGACCTCTGCATCGTAATTAAAGATTAACGGCGGTCTCCAAAAGGGACCGCTTCATTTAAGGAGACTTAAAACATGTCTTATCCCTACAAGGGCAATCACCTCAGCTTTTTCACTCCCATCATCACATTGGCGCAGAGCGCAGCCGAAGTGCTGAAGGAAATCGACATCGGAGCTTCAAGCGCCGATCACGGCGAACTCGTCTGCGTCCGCCCCTGTTATGTTACTCAGTGCGGATTCGTCCTCACGAGTGAAGCAGCCTCGGGCACCGTAGCCGCACCGACTGTCATCTTCACGAAGCGTCCCACTCCCCTCTCGGCAACGAGCGAGGCAGTCGTTTCTACAGTGACGGTCGCTTCGGGTGGCGCCATCGGCAAGGCCTACTACGAGAACAACACTCCGGTGAAGTTCAACGTCGGCGACTCGATGGAAATCAGCCACGTCATCGGAACGGGAACTCCAACCGGACAAGGCGTGTACTACTTCATCTGCGACGAAAGCTCTGAAGTTCCAGCGAACAACACCGACATGGTAGCGGGGTAATCCATGGCTGACATTGCAGCATCCGATGTCACTTACACGGTACTGAACACCCGAACACTCGGCGACTCCCGGAAATTCAACCGGGTTCGCCTCGCTTTCGGTGACGGAGCACTGACCTACCCGGCGAACGGAATCCCCCTCACAAAGGGGAAGATGGGCTGCCCGGTCGTCATTGAAAGCCTCATCGTCGTCGACAAGGGAACCTCCGGTTACAACTTCATGTACGATCAGTCCGCAGAGAAGCTTGTCATGTGGCAAGCCCCTGCGCAGTCTCACACCCATGACATCAAAATCATGGAAAGTCAGACGCATGATGCGACGCTCGGACTGAATGCTTCGGCGATCGGGAAGAACACGGCAACGAACGTCACTATCGCCGGTGCGAACTCGGCCACCTCCGGGGGGGTCGTTTCAGCGACTCTCGCCGCAGCTGCTTTGAGCGAAGCATCAACCGTTGCAATCGCCGCGCAGACTATTGAAGTAGAGTGCGTTGGGTACTGACAATGGGTAGGCATAAGGTATCGTCGGGAGAAGAGTTTTTAACTGACGATTATTTAGATGAAATGGTGTCTGAGTGTAGATGGCAGATTCTTCGTGGACACAAGCATCTTACTACCTATGTACGCGGCCGGAACATGAAAACTTATAAATCTGTACTGCTGCACCGAATTCTTATCGGTGCTAATCCGGGTGAAGAAGTTGACCATATTAATGGTGATGGCATGGACAATCGTCTTGAGAATTTACGTATAGTTAATAGGGCACAGAACCAGCAAAATCGAAAGCACCGTCATGATTCCAAGACTGGTTGCAGGGGCATTAGGCATTGGGAAGGTTACGGATTTAAAAATCCATGGCAAGCGCGTCTAACTGTTAATGGTGTACGTGTTTCATTGGGTTTTTTTGCCAAAAAAGAAGATGCAATCCTTGCTTATAACTGCAAGGTTAAAGAAGTGCATGGCGAACTCGCTTACCTTAATAAGTTGGAGAACTAAAGAATGGGTCGTTTCGACGTCGTAAAAGCAGAACGTAAAGTTGAAGGGTTTGATCTTCTCGTCACGCACAGAGATGAAAAAACAGGAATCGTCACTGACCGAGATCCTTACATCCTGCGGGTCACCGGAGAGCAGGGCGGAGAGAAATCAAAAATTTGGGAACGTCCTGCCGGATCGGGGAATTGCTTCAACAAGAAGAACGAACCGATCGGTCGTTGGATTACTGAGGAGCGCAAGGATGCGAAGTCCGGAAAGATCGTCCGAACAGGACGCCTCGATCCAGACGCTGTTCACGTCGTCTTCGAGAAGCCTCTGACGAAGGATCAAGTCCTTTCGAAGGAAGTCACTGAAAGCCGCTCGAAGATCGCAGAACTCGAGAAGGAACTCGCGGCGATCAAGGCAGAGAAGTCCGGAACGAAGAAAGACCAAAAGGGGAGTTAAGTCTCCCCTCTCCTAGGGAGGGAAGCTCTTGGCTCAATTCAGAACAACCGCAGACATTATGGATACGACCCTCCGGAACTCCGGAGAGGTCACGAATGGGAACTCTGCTTATGAGTCCCAGGTCCTCGATAATCTCAATCGAGTTCACTTCACACTCATCTGCGGGGGGACGATCCCTCTCTTGAAGGACACAACAGTCGAGATCGACGAGGTATGGCCATGGGCAAAGTCACGAAATCCCCTCATCCTTGATCTCCAACCTAAATACAATACGGGAACAGTTACACTCACGAATGCATCAGAGGCCGGAGTCTTCTCTTCCGCCCCTTCAGACTCACTCAAAGGATGGCATATCCGAATTCCTGGCCGCTCCGAATGGTTCCGCATCGCCTCTCATACGGCAAATGCGACAAACTTCCAACTCGACGATCATTACACAGATACGACAGGATCGGGACTCAGCTTCGAGGCAATCAAACTCGACTATGAACTCGTCCCGGATCACATTGCAATCACAACGACCTCGAACAATAAGATTCAATTCCAGGAGACCGCCGGAACGACACTGACTGCGACATTGACCTCGGGAACCTACACTCCGGCACAATTGGCCACGCAGATTCAAACGCAGATGAATACGACGGGTGGAACCCCTGCCTACACCGTTTCCTACGATAGCCTAACCCGTAAATTCACAATTTCATCCGACCGAGCGGGGGGAGCCGTCTTCGTTCTCGTCGGGACTGGAGATCAGTCTCAGTTCTCCGTCCATAAGACGATTGGATTCGACGACGTCGATTCGACGAATGCAGCAGCAGTCGTTTCAACCTACCCGCTCGGCTGCATCGCCCGCCTCGTCGAGCCCTTCCGCATCCATCGCAGCTCCGAGGGGCTCATTTACGGAACTGATCCAGAGACTTTCACTCGCAATTACCCCTTCTCTTCCTTCAGCGAAGGATTGCCCGATCGTTTCTGCATAGTCAGAGAAGCAGCAGACGGAACAATCACGGTTCGATTCAATAAATACCCGAGAGAAAATACGAGGGTCGAAGTCGAGCACGTCCCTGTGCCGCGGGACCTTAAGGACTCCTCCGCTTCGATTCCCTTGCTGCCTAGGAAATGGATCGACATTCTCGAGGACGCCGCGGTCTTCTACACGATGCTCGCGAAGAGCGACGACCGCGTTCAAATCTACGCGAACCTAGTCCAGTCAAAGCTCATCGCGATGATTAGTCAGCACAGGGGCGCTCAGGTCCGCTTCGGAAAGAACTTCGGTCAAATGGTCCCGCGCCCGGAGCTCACCTCCGCACCGAGGAAGGGACTTCTGAAAAACGGAGGGTACACAAGCTAATGTATTCAGGGAATCAGGCCGTCATCTCAGTCGGATCAATCGGACTCCTTACGGACCTTCCGGTCGGGCAAATCCCACCGGGCGCACTCATCAGAGCGAACAATATCTCCTATGAGACGGGATCGATCACGAAGGCCCCGGGCTCTCTCCGTTACAATACGACGGTCCTGCCGAGTCCCATCGTCGCCGTCTGGGACTGGTGGGGGAATACGACGACTCAGCATCTCATTGCAGCTTGCTCCTCAGGAGCCATCTACCGGGACATCGGAGACCGCGTCTTTACGGGGGCGACGGCCCTCACTTCCGGACTCATGTCCCTCACACCTCGATGTAAGTTCGTCGAAGGCGGGGGGGAGACAGCGAACCGAGCGAAGAAGCTCTTCTTCTTCTCCGGATCGAACCAACTCAAAGTCCTTTCCGGGGACATCGCTGCCGACGGAGATGGATTCCAGGATGCAGCAAGTTCTGCTGCCGACTGGACGACACCAAACTACCCGACTTGCGGCATAATCCATAGAAACAGACTCTGGGCTTTTATGAAACAGCGGGCTTATGCAAGTGACTCAGGGGATCACGAGAACTTTGTTTCGAATAACCTCACACAGGCGATTTTCCCCGGTGAAGGTGGCGACGTCTCGGGAGCCTTCGTATTTAAAGGACGTCTCTTCGTATTCAAGCAAGGTGGCTTCGTTTATTACCTCGACGATGCGGACTCAAACTCGGACAACTGGGTCTGGAGGAAGCTCGCTTCAAACTTCGGCCTCGCCTCTCCAAACGGGGTCATCGAAGTCCTTAATGACATGTTCGCCGTTGCTGAGTCAGGCTCTCCGACTTCCTATAAGGCAGTCGACTCATTCGGTGACATTGAGTCCGGTGATCTCTTACGACTCCTTCAAATCGAGAATTACTACAAGAACAACGTCAGTCAGGTCGGAGTTGACGTATGTCATGCGATTTACTACGAGGCGAAAAAGCAGGCCTTCTTCACGGGACGCACCGGGCACAGAACGACAAACAATGCCCTCCTGCATCTGGATTTCAACAAGGAGCAGCCGAGGGCTGCGATATGGACGAAAGACCAGGCTGATTGCCTCGCCCTCCGCAAGGATATCAATGGGATCTCCCGTCCGATCTACGGTTCCGCAGACGGATATGTCTACCTCATGGATCGAGAGGACCGACTCGTCGGCGGCTCCGCTTACAACGGAGAATTCCGAATCAACCATACGGACTTTCGATTCCTCGACGGAGCCATAGCACACAAGAACAAACTCTTCGATTTTCTCGCCATTGAGTTCAAGCCAACGGGGAATTGGGACCTCTCAGTCGACGTCTACATTGACGGGACTTTCATCGAGACAATTACCTACTCCATGGACGTCAGGGATGACGGCCTCGACTCCTTCACACTCGGCTCCGGAGGGAGCTCAGGGACGAAGACCCCCCTCGGCGGCGACGGAGATCCTCTCGGACGCGAGGAAAGCCAGACGACACAGAAGCCGCTCCATGGATCGGGGAGGCAGATTTCTTTCACATGTCGCCTCGCAGGAGCAAATCAGAACTTTGAAATTTCATCTTTCACGGTAGGATTCCGTGTGAGCGGAACGCAAGCAAGTCGAGCTTAAAGGAGACTGACACATGAAGAAACTGGACTACGATAAGAAAAAAGGCATTGATATGAAGAAGGAAATGAAAGAGATCGAACGAGACATCTATGAGTCTTCTTCCAGCTCCTCCGGCAGTGATCGTGATGCTTCAATGCAAGACCTCCACGAAGGAATGGAAGAAACAAATCGTAAGATGCGTAAAAAAATGGGCCTCAAAGGTTAAATAAGGGAGCGACATGGCAGGATCACTTCAACCGAGAGTCAAGACGTGGGTTTCCCAAGAGGACGTCGTCTACAGCGACCTCAATGCGGAGTTCGATAATCTCCTGACTGCAATGCAGCCCCTCCTTATCGACGATTACTCGACAAACGTCACACAGATGCAGGTGACGACTGATCCGGGGGAAGTTGGAACAGAGTCCTTAGCAACTCATCTTGCAGGAGAAATTGCTCGTATTAGATTCATGCTCGCTGAAATTACAGGTGAGTCTGAGTGGTACGAATCACCAAATTCCTCCCTCGCCGGTCTCGCAAATGCTGTAGGAACTGGACTCACTGCGAATCGCCTTGTCTCCGGTAGAGTGCGAACTGGTAGTCAGATGCCAACTTTCCTCGTTCCGAACGGAGCCGCTCGTACTGTCAAGCTCGACGGAACTCCTACGAACTTTATTTATTACATTGACAGTGTCGAGTACAATATTGACACCGATGTTACACTAACGAACCTCACCGCAGCGCCGTCTAGTAATAATACAGCACTTATCAATGACACGGTTGCTGCGGATCAGGATTGGACGAAATATTCCGGGGAGAATGGATCCGAGATTACCCTTGATAATGTCGGCACTGAGATCACCGCTTTAGTAGGAAAAATCGCAGCCTTCAGCCTCAACAATGGATCTTCGACTGAATATTTCATTGCGGAAGTTGGGACAAACAAGCTCATTAGAGCAAAGCGCGGTTATTTTTTCGATTCAAGTGACAATCCAATTCCCCGCATCGTCTTTAGCAACAACGATACAATTACCCTCATGAAATTGACTTGGATCTTCGCAAAGACGGACGATACAATCACAGCAACATACAATCCTCCGACCTGGTCAAAGGACGAGCCTTCTTCCCCTTCAATCGGGGATTATTGGTACGACACCGCAAATAATACCTGGAAGAGATATGATGTATCTTCTTTCGTTAGTGCAAATGCAACCCTCATTGGTTCTTGTATCCAAGACTCAACTAATACAATAGGTGCCCGTAGTTTTGAATTCTTCGCAAATTATACTGAAGACGGTCAGGTTGAACTTGTCTATGACTCAGCTACGCAAGTTAAATCAAACTGGTATGGGGCCGGGATCTCTGTATTTGGAGCATCCGTTAAGAATGAACAAGGTCTTTTTTCCTGGTCAATGGCATCCCATCTCGATGCAGGTCTTACAGAGGCATCATCAACTTACTATTATTTTTATATCACCGAAGAAGGAGATAGAATCATTTCCGACGTCCGACCTTATGATAGACGTGAAGATATCTTCGGGTGGTATCATCCCCACCAAAGCTGGAGATGCGTCGGCTATGCCTTTAATAATTCATCCTCTGATTTAACTTCAGTTGAGTCTTTCTTCAATCGAGAGACGAGTTTGTCAATTTTACCGACTCAGACCACAGCAAGAAACATTGAGGTCGTAGATCGGATTATTCCACTTGATTCATCAGGTGGGGCATTTACACACTATTTGCCACCCGCCTCTTATTGGCGTGGTCTTACTTTAACTTTAATTAAAACATCGAATGATTTCACCTCGATTACAATTGATGGGTTTGGAGCAGAAACTATCAACGGGAGCACGACTACAACCCTTAACACTCAATACGAGGCACTTGATCTCCTTTCAGACGGAACAAATATTTTGATTATGAATCGCAGGATCCCATCGAATTGGGTTTCATACGGTGACGCTGCCTCATTCACTGGATTCGGTACGCCAACCAATGTCACCCTGCAATGGCGACGTGATGGTCCAGACCTCATGGAGCGTGTTAAGTTCGTTAACGGAACTGGAACAGCGACGGAAGCCCGCGTTGCCTTTCCTAGTGGACTTACGAGTGCTGGAACTGCTGTGATTCCAACTATTCAATTAGCAGGGATCGGAACCTATTCCGGAGCATCCACAGTTAATATGGGGGTTCTCATCGAGCCAAGTGTTACTTACTTTACTTTCGGCTTTAATGACGGATCAAATTCTGGTTTTACTAAATACAACGGAAACAGTTTTTCAAACGGATCCACTTACAGCTTTATGGCCAGGGCACCTATTTTAGATTGGAAAAATTAAAGTGAGTCTTTGGGCACTTTATGCAAAGGAACGAATGGGATGGGAGACCGTAGAGAGGACAGAGGGATTCATCTGTTATTCAGTCCTCTCGGATTGCTTGCGTATAGAAGAAATATTCATTCATCCCGATTTTCGTAATAAAGGTTTTGGATCTTCTTTTATCCTTTTAACTGAGGCAATTGCGAAGGAAAGAGGGCTTAAGTGGCTTTGGGCGCAAGTATGGTCACACAGTTCTGGTGCATCTGATACGATTACAAAAGCGATTAAAATTGGCTTCCGAGTGGTCGACACACAAGGACGGGCTATAATTTTAACTAAGGAATTAGGGGCTTAAAATGGGTGGACTCGTAATAGCAGACGGGGCGGAAAAACTTTTAGGTGGAGGAGGAGCTGACTCAGCCGGTAAATCAGCTATGGCCCGCAGGGGAGAAGCTGAGGCCGCTTACAATGAGGTAAAGGGAATTACTAATCGAGCGACGACCATGGGAATTATGAACATGGAGCGTGATCTTGCCTCTGCGGATAAAAATCTGGCCCGGCAAGAGGCCTTGATCGGACAGATCGATCCGACGATCATTGAAGCCTCCCAGCAAGCTTTGAAGCTCCTTCGAGGTGAAACTTCTTCGACGCTCGCTCCATTGCAAAGACAGAGAGAAACAGCGAGGCAGAAGCTTGTGAACCAACTGCGGGAGCAACTCGGGCCCGGCGCTGAGACTTCAACCGCAGGAATCCAGGCCCTCAATCGCTTCGACTCTGAATCAACGAATCTCTTCGCAGGGGCTCAGCAACAGGCACTCGGTCAACTCGGGCAGACAGCAGGGCAGTTCAATTCGACTCGACCTGATTTATTCCGGGAAATCGCAGGACGTAGTCAGATCGGACAAATCGGGTCGAATCTCCTCATGGGTCAGGCCGGGATCCTCGGCAATGCAAGACAGGGGCTCATTGATACGGCAGGAGCCAACTTCGTCGAGGATCAGATCAGGGCGCAGCAACGAAGAAACTTCGGGGAGAAAATGCTCGGTGTTGGAATTGGCGCTGCCTCTGCTTATGCAACAGGAGGAGCGACGGCCGCGGCTCCGAAATCCTCCTCCGGTGGCGGCGGGGGGGATTATGCCGGAAGTTACAACTACGACCCAAATCGAATGCCGAGTTGATTGAATGAAAGCAAAAGCGACACTTAATGAATTGATGGGATCGGCTGGAGCGGATGCTAAGAAACGCAAGCTCACTCTCGATGATCTCTCCGATATCTTGGGGGAGCGGTTGCCGAAGCTTGAGTTCTCCCCCGTCGGTCGCTTGCGTCTGACCTCTGCACTTAGGAATCGGTTCGGCGAATCTTACCGGAACATGCCCGGGATCGACGACATCCTTAAGGAGTTCGATTCCGAAGCGAAGTTTGCAGTAACGCTCCAGGAAATGAAACAGATCAAAGCTTCGAAACGGAGTTAAAATATGGCCTCAATTAGCGATATGCTCGTTCAATCCTCCCTCCAGGGCTCGCAGCAGGCGGGGGAATCCTTCACTTCAGGACTTAAGGCCGGAGCGGATCTTGCTTCGACCATCGAGGCGGCTCAGCAACGAAGGGCGCAGATTGAGCAGCAGAAAGAGCAGCTCTACATGCAGAAGGTCGATAAGGTGATGGAGGCCGTTGAAAAAGGGGCTGGCTTCAAGGACAAGATCGCCCAGAACAATTACTTCAAAAACTACGTCCCTTCGATGATCAAGGCATTCAAGGTCGACGACTTCTTCAATCCTGAGCTCATGGGATTCATGCAATCTCCGGAGGTGCGGGACAAGCTCGTCGGACTCAGACTCGATATCCAGGATAAAATCAACAACGGAGAACTCAAAGGGGCCCAGATCCTTCAGTATGCGAAGTCGAAAGTCAGTCCCGAGGAACTCGCTCAGCTCGACACGGAATCTCTGCTCGAACAGCAGAAGTTCGCCGCTCAGGAAGCTGGGAAGTCCGCGAGAGCTGAAACCGTTGCAGATGCCGCCGCCGGAAGAGCGAAAGCTGCACGAGAGGACGCAGGCCAGGTTGAACTCTCGAAGAAGGTCGCGGACAAGTATGCGAATTATACGGCAGGTGGCGGACGTGCCGGGATGCAGTCTTCCCTCACAAAGCTGTCTGAAGTTGCGAAAGCCCTCGAGACGGGTGAGGTCGAAACGGGCGGAGTCTCGACGAAGATCCCTTGGATTAAGTCAGACGATGCTCAGTCTATGCTCAATCCGAAGATGGTCCAGTTTAAGACGGACGCGCAGGCGGCCCTCAATAATATCCTGAGAACGACACTCGGTACGCAATTCACCGAGCAGGAAGGCATCCGGGTCTTGAATCAGGTCTGGGACGACCGTCAGCCGCCGAAGGTCAATGCGAAGCGCGTGCAGGATAAGATTAAGGAGCTTCGGGCTAACGTCCGCGATTCGGAGTCCGAGTTCCGCCGATTCAATTATTTGCAAGAGCCGGAAAAGAAGAAGGGGGCCTTCGAGTCCCTCAGCCCAGCGGCACAGGAACTCATTCGAAAACGGAAAGCCGGAGGTAAGTAAGTGGCATCTATTGCGGGACAACCGAGTCCAAAGCCTCAGGCACTTGAGCAGCCTTCCCCCGAAGCAGAGGCAGAGGCCTTCCTCGCTCAGAATCCTAACTTCGAGCTTCCCTCTCCGGAAGATACGCAAGGGGATAATTTCATTGCTCCGTCCGATCAGATGCAGACCGATCAGCAGGCATACGGTGGTGAGTTCGCCCCCCAGCCTGGCTTCGCTCAAGCCAACGTCGAGCAGCTTCAGCCGGAGAACATCAAGGACCGACTCATCTACGGTCTCGCTGCGAACGATGAGTCGGCCGCCTCTGCAATGAGACAGAAATACGGAGAGAAGAACGTCGTCGTCAAGGGTGGGAAGATTTATTTCCGCCGCGAAGATGCGGGGAAGTTCAAGCCGCTCGATCCGGACACCCTTGAAGTCTTCGCCGATCTCATCCCAGACGCAGCTCGGATCGCAGTCCAAGAGGCAACGATGGCCGTTCCTGAGGCCCTCGGTGGACTGGCCGGAGCTGCTGCTGGACTCGGAGGCGGATCGGTTCCAGGGGCAGCCGTCGGTGCCCGAATGGGCCGCATCGCAGCCGTTCCCTTCGCCACCGAGGCAGCTGACTTCATTGCGGAGAAAGCTGGAGTCCCCGACGTCACGAATCGGAACAAACTCACTGAGAATCTTGTCGGAATCGCCGCAGAGACCTTCCTCCCTGTCGTCGGCAAGTGGGCAGTCTCGAAGATCCCCGGGACCCTCGCTTATAAGGCATCCCGTGAGGCAGGTGAGCGAGAGACCGTTGCACTCACGAAGCAGAGCAGAGAGGTCGTCGAGGCTGCGAATCGACTCAATGAGCAGGGAATCGACGCTCCCTTGCTGCTGCACCAAATGCAGCCGGACGATCCGAAGATCAAAAAGCTCCTCGCCCAGGTCGCAGACTCACCGAATCTCATCGATCGTGAGCATCAGATTGCCGAAGCCTACGGGCAGAGCATCAAGAATAATCTCAGAACGATTGCACAGCGGTCAGGAATGGGTCCGGCCGATGATCCGATGAAGCTCGCCTCCCGAATCGGTGATGCCGTCGAGAACGTCGATCGTCTTGAAGGAGAGGCAATCGGACGCTTCAAGGCAAAGGCCCTCGCCGCGGCTCAAGGGAAGAAGATGCCCCTGCCTCAGAAGGCAAATCAGACCGTCGAGACGATGATGCGGGAACTCGGCTTCGTTCCACGTAAATCAAGGCTCGAATCCATCACACGACGAGAGGTCATGAATCCGATCCTCGAGCAGACCCAGTCCATGGGAAGGAAGAATGAGATCGTCCGGACGAAATGGCAGCCCCCTACGAGCATGGACGGAATCCTCGGCAGGTATGGAATCACCGACCCCGGGCAAGCCCGAGCCGTCGTGAATTCTCTCTCCGAGTATGGTGATGTGATGTCTCGAGGAGGAGAGGTCCGCCTCCAGGATCTCGACCGACTCGTCTCTCGAATGGGAGCGATCAATCCTAAGCTCCGGGGAACTGAGGCAGGGAAGCTCTGGGGAGGCCTCACAGCGGAGCTCCGACAGCACAGAAGGCAGGTCATCGGGGACCTCCTCCCTGATCAGTTCGAGAAACAGGCCTTCAACAATGCAATGGATGAATTCAGCCTCATTCGGCAGAACGTCGGCGACCTTCAGGGAGTCCTTGGGGACAATCGGTCGACGAAATCGATCGTGAACTACTTCTTCCAAGGGAAGGACAATGTTACTCGGATTGATGCGCTCCGGACGATCGTTGGAAAGGACTCTCCTCAGTGGGGGCAGCTCAAAGAGGAGTTCGTGAATCAGCTCCTGACGAAGCACTCGACTCCCGACTCCAAGACGGGGATTAATTCGAAGGCACTCCTCTCGGACCTCGAGAAGAACTACGGGGAGGGATTCATTCGTAAGGTCCTCGACGATGGGAAGGCGGGACCTAACTTCCAGACAGTAAAGGACCTCTTGACCTACGGACAGAGGATCGAGGCCGCAGAGCGTTCCGTGAAGAATGTCGAGACTGCATCAGAGGAAGCAAAACGGGGACTCGTCAATATCGCCATTGGATCAGCCCTCGCTCTCAAAGGGAGGATGCTCTCCGGTGCGCAGTCTGTCCTCGGAGCCGGGTCTGGCAGAGACCGCGCACTCTTTGAAGTCCTCAATCGGGACGGAATCGATAAGTATGTGCAGAACTATCCTGGGAAGGTCAACAAAGCGCAGGTCTCGGGGTTCCTTCAATCTGCCCTCGATAAATACAACTCATCGAAAGCTGGACGCATTGTTAATGAAATCGGAGCCCGAACCATGCAAGGAGTCGGAAGGAACGAACTCATGAGGGATCGAAGCCAGGCGACGGAGACACAACCGAAGATGAGCCCTGAACAGTGATTGAATTCCTCTCGCCTGAGATCAGGACTCAATTCCACCTGCTCCCGCTCTCAAGGCAGCTTGAGGTCGAGGCAGAAGCGCAGAGAATCGCCTCTGAGGGCCTCATCATCACAGTTGAATGGGCAGATGCGGAGACCTCAGAGCTGTGTATCCGGATCGACCGCCAATGTGAACCGCTTCAGGTTTGAATCATAAAGGACGAAGCCAGCCTCTTGGAGCTGTTTCAAGGTCACGTCGAATCGACTTGCATCGCTTCCATGTTGAGTGAACCTAGCCTTCATCTGTCTGATCGAAGTCGGCCCCTCTGAATTCTTAATCGTATTCATGATGAAGTGACTGATCCCCGCCTGTGAGTTCCGATCTGACATCAGGGCAGAAGAGAGGATCCTCGCTGTATCCTTCGTGACGTCTTCGAGTATCAAGATCGCCTGCTCCATGTGCTTCTCCGTGATTAGTAAGTCATCTCGATCCGCGGCGGAGAGGAGCATAAGAATCTTCATGAGATTCGTTGGCTTCCTGATCAGGACATCACGCATCTTAGACTCCGGATGGAGTGCATTGAAATGCTCAGTGAAACGGCGGTTCCATTCATCGTGCAGAGCATGGACCCCCGACGGAGAGGTCGTATGGAAGGACCCGGCCAGTTTATTGATCTGAACGAGATCCTCATACAAGGCATTGTAGAATCTCTTCCTCTCCGGGGTCTCATCGCTCGCCTCGAACTGACCGAGCCGTGATGCCTCCTGAAGAGAGAGTTCCTTCTTGTTCGTGATCGGGAAGATGATTCGGGAGGCGAGGCCGCCTCCGATTGAATTCTGGGTCATGACGACTTTGAGGAATTCGAACGTCGTCCCCGAGAGCATGCAGAGACTTGGATTGATCGCTTCGAGGTCCTCGTACTTTAGATTCTTCCTGTAGTTATCGTTGCAGTCATAGAGGCTCGTGAGGGTCGCATTGAAGTCCCCTGCGAGCTGCTGAAGTCCCGAATCGCTTCCCTCGTCGTGGTAGTAATAGGCGGACCAGTAAGGATATTGCATTGGTCCGAGCTGAAAGAACTGCGTCCCTCCGGGTTTCATTGCCTTGACGAGACCGGCCTGACTGATCCCTCCGCTGATCACGCGGAAGTCCGGTCGCACTTCATTTCGGATCCGCTCAAGAAGCCGAGTTCCGTGTTTAATCGCCGATGATTTCCCCGATCCAGGTCCTCCGACGAGAAGAACATAAGTATTTGGATAGTAAGTCTGAGAGCGATTCGCAATCCAAGTCTTCCGTTCGAGGGCACCGGAGATCGTCGAAAGGCCGACCCAAAGATCGAAGATCCCCGGGACATACTCGTTCTTCGTGTACTCGAGGTAAGACTCGAGCCAATTCTTAAAGTTCCGACTCATCCTTGTCGCTCGTCTCTTGTTGTTCGTCTTGTTGTTGTCGGAGCTTCCACTTCACCATGGCCCGTTCGACGATTTCTTTTCGGTGCTCTTCTGCGAAAATGACCAGTTCATCCAGAATTAACTTTTGAACCTCAACTTTTAAGTGCTTGAACCCATTTTCCATAGAACCCCATTTTTTCAACTTATATCGATTCCAACGTGTTTCCCGTCCGGCATTAGCATTTTCCTTTAAGCTAATGATACGCAGGTTGTTTAATTCATAATGCCCACGCGAATCAATCCGATCTAAACTAGGGGTTTCCCCTTTAGTGTATAAACCCATAATTAACTCAGCGTGAGACTCACACCATGCTTTAAACTCGCTTCGTGTGAAACGAAGTTCGATTCCCTTTTGAATGTAGTCCCGAAAAACTTTACCTTTTTTTCGTGGGGCGGATCCGTTTACAGTTCTTTTGTTCAGGTCTCCCCAACGACTTCCCACAAAATGCGCTATAGTCCCTCGTTTGCGTGCTCCTATATACTTCATAATTCGCAGTCCTTCATTTCCGATAACCGTTTTCCTACTTTGACTTCGGTTGGAATTACTAAGGTTCCACCCGGTAGTTTTATTTTCGGTGCCCACTCTTCCGTCCGAAGGCAGGCCTCGACGAGAGGCTCGACCTCTCCGTCAGGGACAAGCATATAAATCGCATCATGCACCTCACTGAGGAGTCGAAAGGTCAGATTCCCCTTCCTCCGTTCATCGATCAAGAAAAACATCAGCTTTCGATTGACCCATGGGATGGTGTGCTGCGGTTCCCAAGCCGTTCCTTCCCGGTCCATGTCTGGCCCAGGGCGTCCATAGAAGTATCTGACCCAACCTGTAGGGGCGGTGAGCTTCCGCGTCCGGTAAAGTTGATTTGAGACTTCGCGGTGCCATGTCCTGATTCCCGGAAACAGTGTGTGATAGGCTTCGAGGATTGCCTCGCCTTCCTTCAGGGTCAGGATCACGTCCATTTCAGTGAAGCAGGACTCGACGAGGGTTTTCGCCTTCGTCATGTAGTTCGCAGCGTGGCCGGACTTCTTTCCTAGCTGCCGCCATTCTTTGTTGTATTCAGATGAGGGCTTCCTCAATCCTTTGAGGATCTCAAGGGCAACGTGCTTATGGACGTCTTCTCCGGACTCGAGCATTTCGATAAGGCGGGGCTCCGGTGCTCGGTAAGCGACGAATCTCGATTCAGCCTGCCGGAGATCAACCTCAACAAAAGAAAATCCCTCGGGGGCAGCGAGCATAGATTTAATCGAAACTTCCCCTCCCTCGCGGGGAATCGTTTGGATATTAAATCCACGGTTCCAGGGGTCAGTCCCCCCAGCGAGGCGAAGAGTTTCTGTAAACTTACCGAGGGAGAATCGGACATTGGGGTCACCTTCTTTGACGTCGAAATTAATGTAGGAGCTCAGCGCCTTGTCGAGCCCAGCGATCTCGATCATCGTCTTGAGTGCGGAGTGTTCTGGGTTCTTCAGGAGAATCTTCTTAAGTGCCGCCGAGTCTGCCGTCTCACGATAAGCTCCCTTGTCCTTATCGTACTTCTTCGGAACTTTCACACCGAGGCTCTTGATGTAATTGATCTTCTGTTTTGATGAGCGGGGATTGATCTCCTGTCCTGCCTCGACCTTAAGTCGTGCAGTGAGTTCTGCGACCTTCGCTTCCGTCTCCTGCTTCAAGGCGGATCGTCGTTCGAGGTCTAGGGGGAATCCATTGCCGCACATTTCGAGGAGGGGTTCGGCGAGGGACATAATTGATGAGTCGAAGAACCCCTCTAGGTCACGGTCCTGCAAATCTTCTCTCTGCTTGAGTGCAGCTTCTAAGGTCCCCGTCGTATCCCTACAGTTTTTTACTACCCCATATTCAGTGAGAAAATTTTCGTTCCCATCAACAGACACACAGTAAGATGTACTGTAACCACGTTTTGTCTTGCTTGAGTTTCGTACTTTTGTAACTGCTACGCTGATCGGACCCACAACTGATCGAAATTTTTCACATTCGGAATGCGAGAACTCGGGAGACTCATAAGGAAGCTTGTAACGCATCGAGGGAACGACGAAACAGCCAATTTCCCGACAGAGAGATTTTGTCATGCCCACCGTGAAACTCATGTTGCCAGCACTGTCCAGGCTTCCTTTAGTTTCGTTGTAGCGAGTACGGAAAAACGTCAAAACTGTATTTCGCTCTTCTTCGTTATAAGACTGTAAAGCTAATTTAATAAAAGGTGACTTACCCTTCTGCACACACCCGTCATCCATTATCCACAGTGCGATCCCCATTGGAGTTAAATAATTTAGTGCTATATCAACAGGCACTGTCTTTAGTTTTGCAAACTGTGCACATGCCGGAACGTAAAGTTCCCAAAAATCGCTAGTCTTGTAGCCTGTTGTTCGGTGAGTTTTGCTCAAAGTGCCGCCGAATAGAAATTGCTTCAGTTCAACGAGATCCTGTTTTACCTGCGCACAACTCAAGTAAGCCACTGATTTGTCGGAAGTTAACTGAAGAGATGAATCACCTAAGACAGTCCCCATTACTGTCCCGGCTTGATGGCGTAAGCCCTCGTTGAGAAGGCAATCACCGACTTTTACCCTATCAGCACGTTTCCACCCTCTGTGCGTTAATATCTGATGATCGGGAGTTACATGTAAACCATGCTTACCGCTCATTCCGGTTGTTTCGATGACTGTCCAGTTGATGTTTTCGGGTTCTTTTTTTACGAGCCAATTGGTTATAGTTCGCCACTCAAAGCAATCAAGACTTTCATTCCACGAGTACACTTTAAGTTTCATCTTCTTTCGTGCAACTTGACCTATCGGCATCCACCCCTGCTCAGTTCTAATCTTCATATCTTTTGATAGGCAATTGTAAGTGTAGTGCTTCGTCCAGTCCCGAACATTTCCCCAATCCTTCTTCTTTCCTTCCTCGGCCTCGACTTTGCCGTCATCTTTCCAATACGGACGACGCGTGTAGATGCGACCGACATTGCCTAGACCCATGTCGAGCTCAGGCCAGAGGACCTTCATCCCCCACATCGTATCATGGTGGATGTTCTGCGTCCTGATTCCATAAGCACTGATGTAACTGACGTCGTAGATGAAGTTTTGGAAGACCTTCTTCGCCGGTCCCTCAAGGATCCGGGCAATGCGAGACCAGAGCTCGAAATAAGAAGCGTCGGCGAGTCGATCGGGGAGGACGTTGATTGCGATTGCGTCCGATGGGCTCCATGCGAATCCCACCGTATTGATCTGTCCGTATCCGGTTTCAACATCAACGGCAATGAGGTCGGCTCGTTCGATCTCATCGAGGGCTGCGTAGGTTTCCCAAAGGGGTGGATTGAGAAGGAACCGTTCCTCGGGCCTGTCATAAGGGAGGGGCGAAGAGAATTCTTCGAAGGCCCGACGGAGCGTGAGTTTGAGGTATAGGTTGAGTTCGTACTGGGAATTGAGGCGA
>Ga0172380_10001412_pt1 | contig 41180 bp, 59 predicted proteins | sample Leawe162metaG_FD_119747 | JGI IMG/M metagenome (GOLD analysis project Ga0172380, IMG submission 119747) | Leachate microbial communities from a municipal landfill in Southern Ontario, Canada - Leachate well 162 metaG | ecosystem: Engineered > Solid waste > Landfill > Unclassified | place...
ATTTGGAATTTCATTTTAGTATCCTGGTTATAAGCAGATAGAATTATCTACTTAGAATATTGACTTTACACAGTACCTAGAACCAAGTAGACTACGTCCTTGTAGTCTTGGTACTTAGTCTTTTAAACGTTTAGCTCGCTTTAGTTCTAGCTTTACTAGTTGGCACGCTTTACAAGTGCGAGCTATGCCATCAGTAGACTGTGTACTTTTAGCGAACTCTGTAACAGGCTTATCTGTTTTACAATAAACGCAATATCTCATTTTAGTATCCTGGTTATAAGTAAACGGAATGTCTACTTGGTTCTAGGCACTGTGTAACAAGCTGTAGTCAAAATGGTGCGCCGTCCTTGGCGCAAGGTTTATACTTTCTTGGTACGGCGTTTCTTAGCAGCAGGTACCACGTCAGCAGGCACTTCACTAGGCACTTCGTCACGAGGGTCTGTGAAGTTATCATCGTAGATGTCAACTACAGGCGCCACGTCAGCAGGCACTTTGTCAGCAGGCAAAGGCGCCGCCATGTCCTGAGCCAGTTCGTTGGCAAGCAGGTAGACACGAGCATACCAGTCAGCAGACTTGGCAGACATACCAAGGGCCACGGCCTGAGTGTGTAGCGATTCTTTCGTAGCCGCTTTCTTGTCCTTGGCACTTAGCGCTTTGAACCAGGTTTTAAACTGTTCCGACATAGGCACTTTCTTGTCAGGTACTAAGCCCTTCGCTTCTATGTACGCTGTCAAAGCTGTTCTAGCCTCTGGTGCCGTGCGATAGTCATCATTAAGTACCAGGTATTGGACAATAGCTTCCAATGGTTTGCCAGCTTTTAATAACGCCTGTACTTTTGTTTCGTTTTGTATTGCAGTCATCGTAGTATCCTCTTAGAATTAAGATTTGCATGTGCAAATCTAATGGTTGAATAACCATTTTGACTACAGCTTGTTTGGATAAAGCTAGGCCGTCCTAAACTTCTAGGCCCTAAGTAGCGGCGGCTATGTTAACTATAAAAATAAATTCATAATTTTTAAGCCGTCAAAACTGCGGCGGCGGTAGCTTTATCCTGCCCTAATTTTTAAAGAACTTGACCCGCCAAAACGGTCCTAAACTGCCATCGCACTACGCGCCTTATATCCAGCCTACTACTACGACCTTATCGCATTTCAGCCATCAACTACAAAGCACTACGCACAACGCGCCTAGTCTTTTTCCTCATCCTACCTCGAGCCGTGCCACTTGCACCTTTTAACCCTCGAGCCGTGCCACTTGCACCTTTTAACCCGTTCCTTTACTTCAGGCCCTATTCTACGCTCTTTATTTCAAATCGCAACATTTATTTCACGCTCCAAGCATTTATTTTTCAGGTCCATAATACGCGGTCCCTCGCCTTCGGCTTCGGGTTACTTAATGTACTCGCCTTCGGCTTCGTACCTTGATTCTTTGGATATAAGAACCTCTCGCCTTCGGCTTCATGGTTCTTGATGAGTTCGACTTCGTCTTCACCCTATTTGATTTCTTAGGATACGAGGAGCAGAGTACCAGTGACCTATCTCTTACTTCTTAGCACTGTGTACTGCGGCCTAGAGCAGGAGCAAGAGCAGGAGCGGGGGTGTTAGAGGTTGAGAAAGTGTTTGTAGTAGTGCGTAGGCCTTTGAAGAAGATTTTTGAAAAAAATTAGGAAGGAGCTTAGCGGCTAGTTTGCGCAGTGCAAAGTACAGAGCCACTCCTTATAATATAGCCAAGCACAAGGGCCAAACAATCAATCTGGGCGACGTGGCATAGCCTTAATCAAGCAAAAAAGTTGAATGAGTAGTGCTAGCCTACTTTGAATCAAAGACTCAAATATGGACGATTTTGGCGACCTCACAAAAAGGCTTATAAATCAAGCGCTTAGCCCATGCTAAGCTGCTTATTAAGTAAACTTTACTTTTATAGCACAACGCGCTATGATATATCTAACTGAGAGACGCTTTGCAAGGCGCAGTCCGTTGTTGTCCCAACGGCCTCTCAGTAATTACTTGGGACACTATTTTAGGACAATAAAAATGAAAACATGTAGTAAATGCAAGGTGACAAAGTCCCTTGAAGAGTTTGGTAAAGCTGCGAGTAGACTGGACGGGTTAAGAGGCGACTGCAAAGTTTGTGCAAGAGCTGCTAATCAGGCCACCAGAGCCAAGCCAGGCGGCCACGAAAAAAGTAATGCCGCCAGCAGAGCAAACAACGCTAAACAGAGAGCAACACTTGAAGGCTTAGAAAAAAGCAGAGCCTCAAATCGCGTCAGCTGTGCTAAAGTCTACGCTACACCAGAAGGTAAAGCAAAATGGCTACAGAGAAGTGCAAAGCGTCGCGCAGCTTATGTCTACGGTAACGAAGAGCTAGCCATTAAGGGAATTTATTGGTTAGCGCAAGAACGTGAATTAGACGACGGAATAGCAAGGCATGTAGACCACATCGTGCCTTTGAACGGTAAGGATGTTTGCGGGTTACATGTTCTGTGTAATCTTCAGATACTTACTGCAACAGAGAATATGAGTAAAGGGAATAGACATGGCTGAAGCCACGCCTCGATTATTAAAAATGTTAAGAGAGCATAGTGGTGACCAAACGTATCACCCGTTATCAGCGCTTTTATCTTTAGCCGACAACGAAGACGCTAAAGTTGGCGATAAAATTTCTATTCACAAAGAAATAGCGAAGTACGTAGAAGCTCAGCACAGACAGATAGAGTTTACTGGAAGTAAAGATGCTCCGCCTGTAACAATGCGAATTATAATGGACGACGCTAGTGAGTAGCGAAAGAGTCTACAAAGCTACGAAGACAGGGACTAAGTTCCATAAGTCTACGAAGTTTATGAGGGTTCTTGTTGGACCAGTAGGTTCAGGAAAGTCGGTTGCGTGTGTTATGGAGATATTAATAAAAGCCATGGCGCAGGAACCGTTTAATGGTGTTAGAAAGTCTCGTTGGGCCATAGTCCGTAACTCTTATCGAGAACTGCTTGACACAAGTCAAAAGACTTTTCACCAGTGGTGCCCGAAAGACTGGGGTGAAGAGTCCATAGTAAACGCAATGTTTACTATAAAGCAGCAGCTGGAAGATGGCACAGCTATGGAGTGCGAGGTTCTTTTTAGAGCTTTAGATAAACCTGCCGACGTGAAAAAGTTGTTATCTTTAGAATTAACAGGTATATGGTTCAACGAGGCAAGAGAGTTGCCGTTATCTGTGGTGAATATGGGCGCAACGCGCGTAGGTCGTTATCCGAGTAAGATAGATGGAGGGCCCAGTTGGTTTGGGATTATTTTAGATACAAATCCACCTGACAATGACCATTATATCTGCACGGTTTTCGATGAGAAAACGCCTGAGAACTGCGATTTGTTCCATCAGCCTAGCGGCTTGGCAGATAACGCTGAGAACATAGAAAACTTACCAGCTAACTACTATGGCAACATAGCAGTCGGTAAACAAAAGAATTGGGTGGATGTATACGTGCATGGCAAATACGGTTTTGTTTCTGATGATAATCCAGTGTTTCCCCAGTACAACGACGATATACATTACGTTGATGAGGAATTTCAGCCGCTACAGAGCAAGCCTATTTATATAGGCATCGACTTTGGACTAACGCCAGCAATGGTGTTCGGCCAGTTGAACGCGGCGGGCGGTATGGACATCTTCGACGAGCTGCAAACTTTTAACATGGCAGCGAAGGAATTTGGGCGGGTTGCACATTTGCACATGCAAACTGTGTACCGAGGGTTTAAGTTTGAAGCGTATGGCGACCCAGCTGGTAACCAGCGGGCTCAGACAGATGAAGTTACGCCGTTTATGATTTTAGCTGAGCAGGGCATTAACGCTTCGCCTACATATACTAACGACCCAGATATTCGTATCGAGGTTATTGCAAGTTACTTACGTCAGTTAGATTTTACGGGCAAGCCTGCATTCCGTATATGGAAGAATGCGCCGGGCTTTAGAAAAGCTATGGCAGGTGGCTATAAGTATAAAAGAGTGCAAGTTGGCGGTGAGGAGCGTTTTAAGAATGAGCCTGACAAGAATAAACATTCGCACATTGCAGATGCTGCACAGTACCTGTTCCTTGGTGCCGTGGGCGAGAGCTCTGTAACCGGTGGCTTTAGCAGCGCCCCGATTAACTATATCAACACAGGAATTGTTTGATGCTAACCGAAGAAGACATTTTAAGTATTGTTAGCAACGAGCTGCTTTATGCTACCAAGATTAGAGACTTAGAGTCTTCGCTTAATTATTACCTAGGCAACCCCAATGGTAATGAGCAAGAAGGCCGGTCCCAGGTAACAAGTACCGATGTAGCCGATGTTATTGAATGGATGATGCCTCAAATAATGGAGTCGTTCACGCAAACTAATGAGATTGTTATCTTCGACGCTATTAATGCGGCTGATGAGAAGCAAGCTGAGTTAGAAAGCGAGTTTGTATACAATGAGCTGATGAAAGAAAATGACGGGTTTATTATCTTATATCAGTTTGTAAAAGACGCACTTATGCAGCGCAACGGTATTTTAAAAGTTTTCTATGACGATACTGCAAATGTTATACAGAAGCGTTATACCGGGTTGACTGAGGATGACTTGGCTATAGCCTCCCAAATGCCAGGTATCGAAGTTTTAAAAATAACAGAGACCGACGCAGGCTTTGACGTACTGGTAAAAGAGACGACGGCCGCAGGTAGTATTAAAATTATACCGGTAAGCCCTGAAGATTTTCGGTACAACTCAGACCATAACTCTATCTGTTTAAAAGATGCAAGATTTACCGCGCACATAGTAAGAAAAACAGCCTCTGACCTCCTCAAGGAAGGGTATCCCTCTGAGATAGTCGCCGAGCTAGCCAAGTCTCTTGGCGTCAGCGACCGCGACTATCGTTTTTCTCAGCAGGGTGAGAATGTTAGAACTGACTACGATGTGCAAGACGACAGCCAAGCCTTGATTGACATAGTAGAATGCTACATGCAAATGGATATTGAAGGTACAGGCATATCAGAGTTGCAAAAAATTACAGCAGTTGTAGATAGCACAGACGGCACGTCAGTATCAACCTTGCTATCAGTAGAGCCTGTGGACACAAATCCCTGGATAAGCACAACGGCTATAATCATGAGCCATAAGTTCCAAGGATTATCTTTATGGGACCGAATCAAAGAAATACAAGACCAAATGACCGCGTTAATGCGGAATACTTTTGATAATATTTATTTACAAAATAACCAACGGTTGCTAGCTGTTGAGGGGCAGGTTAATTTAGATGATTTACTCATCAGTAGACCCGGCGGCATTATCCGTATTAAGAGAGAAGGCGCGGTAATGCCATTGGTAACTCAACCTGTAGGGCAAGACTCTTTAACAATGATGCAGTACCTATCGACTATACGTACTGGGCGCGCAGGCGTAACCCCAGAAGGCGCCGCTAATGAAACGCGTATTGGCGACCGCATTGGCTCACAAGGGGTGCAGAATATTCTTACCGCTAAAGAGAAGCTAGTTGGCCTTATTATAAGAGTTATCGCTGAGACAGGGGTTAAGCCTTTATGCCAACGTATACGGGACTTAGCTAATCAGCATATTGACACGACTAAAGCGTTTAAGTTTAAAGGCAACTGGGAAGATACAAACCCTAGTACTTGGCCTAAACGGTCACAGTCAACGGTACGTGTCGGTACAGGCTCTGGCGATAAGACCCAGAAGATAGCGGCTTTACAAAATATTTTACAAATACAGCAGCAAGCTTTAGCGATGCCAGGGCAAGCTATGGTTAACCCTGTAGTTATCTACCAAACTTTAGACGAGCTATGTAAAGCCTCAGGGCTGAATGGAGCCACTAGATTTTTTGTAGACCCTACAAGCCCTGAAGGCCAGCAGGCTACAGAGCAAGCAGCTCAAGCAAGCCAGGCTCAGCAGCAACAAGAACAGCAAGCTCAGATGGCACAGCTCAAAGCAGTAACGGACGTAGCACAAGCAGAGGTAAGTAAAGCACAAACAGCTCAGCAAAATGTGCAACTGAAAGCTCAAGTTGATATGGCTAAGAATGAGCTAGCTCAGCAAAAACAAAATTACGAGGCTCAACTTGAGTCTTTGCGCATGCAAATTGATTCTCAGAAAGCGGCTTTAGAACTTGAGCAAAAAACTGCAGACCTACAATATAAGTATGATGCTTTAGAGTCACAAACAGCTTTGAAAATTATGGAGCTTGAGAAGACGGCAGAAGAGTTTGAAGCAACTGAAGACACTATTGAGGCCGACGACAATGATGAGTGAACAAGAACATAAAATACACGAAGCTCGTATTTTAAAAGGCCGACAAGCGGCTATTGCTTATGAGGCGTTTTTAAAAGGCTTTATATTGGAACAGCACGCTGAGTTGTTTGAGGCCTTTATGAGTGCCTCAGTAGAAGCAGAGGCTCTGTTGGAAATAAAAAGAATGCAGATAGTTTTGACTATGTTAGAGTCAAATATAAAAACACATATCGCCGTGGGCGATGAATCACAACGAGCACTAACCGAAGGGCGTGACAAATGAGTGCCAAACTAAACGAAATAACTGCTTTACTTGAAACAGAAGCTGAAGGCGAAGAGCTGGAAGGCGAAGAAGGCGAAGAAGGTGAAGAAGGCGAAGAGCAGGAAGGCGAAGAGCAGGAAGGCGAAGAAGGCGAAGAAGGCGAAGAAGGCGAAGAGCAGGAAGGCGAAGGCGAAGGCGAAGAACCTACCTGGGCCTCTACCTTAGGTCTCTCTGACGATAAAATTGTCTTGGACGATAAAGGTAACTTAGCCGGCATAAATGTCAAAGTTGAAGGTGTGGTTTCTACGGTGCCTGTATCAGAACTAGTGGCAGGGTACCAGACTAACAAATATAATACACAAAAGTCCCAAGCTCTTTCTGAAGAGCGAAAAGCTTTTGAAGCCCAAGCTACTCAAGTTGCTGTAAATTATAAAGAAAAATTAGAGACAGCAGAACGAGTTATCCAAGTAGTTAACCAGCAATTGATGCAAGATTTTGAAGGCATAGACTGGCAGCAGCTTCGGGCTACGAATCCTGGGCAGTATGCAGCTGTATACAAAGATTTTGAAGTAAGACAAGCTCAGATACAAGAGCTGTACCAAGCTATCGGGCAAGAGCGCGGTACTTTAACGCAAGCACAACAACAAGAGTTCGAAACTCAGCAAGCGAACTATCTTAGAATACAAGCTGATAAGATTATTGAAAACAATCCAGAATGGGCCGATAAAGATAAACTCCAGTCTGCATTTTCCGACTTAAAGTCATTCGCGCTAGAGGCCTACGGGTTTAGTGAACAAGACTTTGGTGGAATCTCGGATGCCAGAGCTATTGAGGTTTTAAAGGATGCTATGAAATATCGTAAAGGTAAAGAGTCTCTAAGTAAAAAAGACTTAAAAACTTTACCGAAGTTTCAAACACAAACAAGAGGCGCTGCAACCGCATCGTCAAAACTGCAATCTTTGGTAGCACAGAGCAGAAAAGCTACAGGCTTTAAACAAAAAGCCTTGCAAACTAGCGCTGTAGCCGAATTACTTGAAGGACTAGTCTAATGGCTTTAACAACTGCAACAACCATAAAAAATGTAGCGCGCGGCGGCTTAGTCACTGAAGACGTTATGAACAAAATCTGGGACATCAGTAAAGTTCCGCTTCCTCTTACAGATATGATTGGCACCGGCGAAGCCGCGAAAGCCGCTTATAAAGAGTGGACGACTGATAAGCTAAATGCTCCTAACATTAATAACGCGGTTATCGACGGCTCTGATGCAACGGGTAACGATGCCACTTTCGGCGCGCGCGTAGGTAACCACTGTCAAATTAGTACAAAAAACCTACATATTTCTACTCGCGCTGACAGCGTTAAAAAAATAGGTAGAACCAATGAAATGGCTTACCAGCTTCAACGTCGTCAGCATGAGTTGCGTCGTGACGTAGAAGCTACTATCATGTCTAACCAGGCTTCTGTAGCGGATAACGGCGTTAACGTCGCTGGTAAAGTAGGTACTTTGCCTTCTTGGATTACAACTACTCATGTGAATGGTACAGCTGGCGGCTTTAACACAGGTACAGGCTTAACAGTAGCTCGCACAGTAGCAGCTAAAAGCGCTCTGACTGAAACAAAAGTTAAAAATGCAATTCAAAGTATTTATGAACAAGGTGGCGACGTTTCAGTTATTATGTCTGTACCATCAGTTATTAGCCGTTTTTCTGAATTTATGTTTAGCTCTACGCACCGGTCCGCTACAGTAGTCAATCAGATTACGGACGCAAGCGCTCCCGCAACAGCTTTGGCAGCTATTAACGTTTATGTAACTGACTTTGGTACAGTTAAGTTAATTCCGAATCGTTTACAACAAACACACTTAGACGCTAACGCAGCGGCTTGCGCGGACGTGTTCTTACTAGATACTGGTTATCTTGCACTTAGCTTCCTTAAAGGCTACAGTGTAGAAGATATGGCAAAAGCAGGTTTATCTGATAAAAAGCTGATGTCTGTGGATTGGACGTTGATGGTTCTTAATGAAGCAGCTCAAGGTATCATCGGTGACATTGATACAGCTGCAGCAATGACTGTATAGGCACTAACATGGTAGCTACAACTAAACCTGTAGCTACTGAGTCTTCCTCAGTAGCTACTAAAGAAGCTCCAACGCAAATGAAAAATGTTAGCGGAAAGACTTTAAATCTTGCATCAGGTATCTTAGAGCCAGGTGCTACGTGCGCCATAAACATGGCTGAGTACCAGGTACTTTCTCAATTTTTAGAACTGGTGTAGTATGAACAACAATGGGGTTTTTAGAAGCGAGTTTCACTATCAAGAACATGATGGCCAGCTTACGCACATTCTTTTCCAGCCTACTAAAGACCTCATTCTTGACCGTAACGCAGAGTTGCGCAAGACACCAGGTATTTTAAATGACTTAGGTACAGGGGCAGAAGGCGGCACATGGGGCCGTCTAGCTGCTACTATGCCGCTGATTATGTTTGAAGAAGCTATTAGAGAAGGCTTTGACCTTAATAGCCGAGACGCTGACCATGCAGCTAAAGAGATGGCTCGGTTCTTATTAACGCCAAAAGGCAAAGCATGCATGGTACAGGGGAAATAGTATGCCGAATGTTATATCAGGAAAAAACGCAGCGACCGGTGAGTACGAAGAAGTTTTGACAGTGGCCGGCAGAGCGCAGGTAGATACTGTAATTAGCGGCGTAGCTACAGTTAGCATTAACCAAACCGCCAACAAAACCACCAACGCAGTTTATCCGTTATCAACCAGCGTAGAAGCGTCAAGTGGCGCAATTGCTAGACCAGCTAATGCTACACCTTACATAGCTGGCGATGTAAAAGGTGCAACAGCGGCAGCTTTTGAGATAACAGGGCTAGGTGGTGCTAATCAAAGTGTAAGGCTTGTTAAAGGAGTTATTCTTATTAACGTAGGTTCTATCCCCTCCGGAATGACTAACTTTGCTTTAAAGCTCTATAGTGCCACACCTGTTAGTGCTTTAGCTGATAACGCACCTTGGGTATCGACTGGGGATGCTTTGATTTATCAAGGTGAGATTGTCTTGGGTAATGCAGCAGTGTTTGGTGGATATTTAAGAGCAGAAGCGCTTGAACTAATGACTGATGTGAAGTTATCAGCAACAGGGAGTCTATTTGCTTACTTAGTAACTAATGGCGGATTTACTCCCACAAGCGGAACTACCACAACTGTGTTGCTTACAGCAGTAGGCCTGTAGTCATGTTTCCTACAAAGTTTAGGTTACTTTTTGGAGTTAAAGGTTTAACTTTTTATGCCCCGCTTACGCATAATCTTTTACTTACTAAAGGGCAAGGGGTAGCTACTTTTACCCGTGCGACTACTGTAACTTGCTGGTGCTATCTTGAAGCAGCGATTGTTGGAGATAGTCAAGTCTTACAAGTTATTCCTAGCGGCATTCCAAGATTTGAAGGGGCTAGGTTTATAGCTTCTAACAACACTTGGAGTAACTTATTAGCAGATGGTTCTGTAATCCCCGAAGCTACTTTGAAAGGTGTGAAGATTGAGGTTGCTAGTACGAATTTAGCTTTGCAAAGTAGTAATTTTGCGAGTGCGACTTGGGTTAAAACTGGTACAATTACCGTAACCCCCAATGCAGGAATTGCACCCGACGGAACTAATAATATAAGCAATGTTACTCTATCTGGTGCAGACTCATATATGTATCTCAGTGGAGCGATAACATCATTAGGTGTGAACACAATCAGCGTTTGGCTATCTGGAACTGGCACGGTAGCATTAGGTGGATATGCAGATACTCTATATTATCCTCTAATAACTCTTACCTCAACTCTTACTCGCTACTCAGTAACAGTTAATTTCGCAGCGAACCCGAGTCAATTATGGGTTGGAGTTGTTAATGGAAGCGGAGCTACTACTACAGATTTCAATATTTGGGGTTATCAAATAGAAGCAAAGCCAATGGCTACTTCCTACATCCCAACTACCATAGCTACCGTTACTCGTAATGCTGATGTCTTAACTTTCCCTAATGCTGGCAATGTATCAGATACGGCTGGAACGGTATTAATGGAGGTTACACCTGCTTTTGATATCCCGAGCGGTACAGTAGCTGGTTATGGATATAATTTTTTGGTTGAGTTTGGCGGTGGTTCTGGCGCAATTGATGCTGCTTTGCATAACTTGAGAAGATCTGACGGAACAACTGTCCTATCATCACTTGTTTGGACTCCACTAAAAAACACAACTTATAAAATAGGCTCTCGCTATGGTTCGGCTGGTCAAAGAAACTGGCTAAATGGAACTGCTGGAACGAATGGAGCTTTTGACGGTTCTATCAATTCTGGTACAAATATGACTATTGGTGGATATGGTGGAGGAGCTGCATATAACTGGGGTGGAAATATCAAGAACTTGAAGATTTACAAAAAAGCTTTAAGTGATACAACAATTATTGCGCTTATAACCTAAGGAGTTATGTATGTTAAATCAGTATTGGTTTAGTGTTAATGTAGAGCCAATTGTCACACCTGAACAGCTGCAAGAACACCGTGAGCTGTTCTCAAACTGTTATTATCCAATCGGCAATATAGTCGATGGACGAATGCTTTGCCGTGTCCTAGCTAATGATTTTGAATCAATTAAAACTATCCTTGATGGTATTGGCAAAGAAGTTATCTTATGTGGCGGTCATGACTCAGAAGGCTATTGGATTGACGGATTAGAACATAATGACACTGAGTTTGAAAAGTTTATGCAACCAACGACTTCAACATTTGATGGTGTGGAATACGCAGTAACACCCGCTGATAACACCAGTGCGGGTAGAGTTGCGTTTAAAGACGGGTTGACAGCAGCAGGATTATGAACTATTTAGATATTACTGCGGCAGCTTTAGGCTACGCGAACCGTACAGATGCTGAAACAGCAACCAAGGTAGACACTTTTTTACGTCTTGTCGAAGCAAGAGTAAACCAAAGGTTGTCAGCTCGTGAGACTCACTTAAAAGTTAATATACCTGTCATTGACGACACAACAGAGTACTATGACTTGCCAAGCTCTTTTCAGCATATAAAAAGTATAGATGTTAGCACCTCAACTAAAAAGCAATCGTTGCAGTATATTGGCGTAGAGCAGTTGTATGACAAAATGGCCGCAAAGCAATTAGGCTGTTTTTATGCTGTAACAAACGACAAAATACAACTTTACTATGATTTCATAGGCGATGGTACTGAGACGGTAGAAATTGTCTATGTAAGCAAGCTTCAAGCCTTAACATCGGTAGACTCTGAAAATTGGCTGTCTCTGCGTAACCCAGATGTTTACTTAAATGGCCTGTTAGTAGAGATTAATGCTTTTATAAAAGACAAAGACGCAGCAATAATTTATGAACAACGGTTCCAGGATTCTCTTGCCGCCATAGCAGACGGCGATTGGGAAAATTACTGGAATGGTACTTCAATGCAAGTGAGACCAGGCTAATGGATAGACTGCAGCTTTTAAAGTTTTCAACAGCGCCAGCGCCTTCAACGCCAGCTCCTTATGTACAAACTGGCCCGAAGATACAGCTGCTTAAGTTTTCTAGCGGCCAAGAGCCAGTTGCTCCGCCGGTGGCGCCATGAACTTAGAGCCTGTAACAGCTGAAGAAGCTGACTTAACGCCTACTAGTGGGACAGTTACAATTGTTGACGGAGTAGGTAGCTTTACTGTTAGCGCTGTAGAGGACTACTTAACAGAAGGCGACGAAACTTTTCGAGCTCTACTACGAACCGGAAGTATAGCCGGCGAGATAGTCGCAGTTAGCGAAATCGTTACTATAACTGATACGAGCTTGGGCTAAACTTATACAGTGACACCAGAATTCCTAACGATGTTTGACGGAGGTACAATGTGGTATACTGTCACAACGCCAAACACCACGGAAAACACTAAGGTTTTATATAGATTCTACAAATGTAACCGTTGTTCCTGCGCTCAGCACTGTCGATATTGTCAGCGGCTATGGAACATTTAGTGCAAGCGCGACAATGATAGATGGCATGACGGGGGCTTTTGAAATAACCGCCGTTATTTATGACTTAATAACCGACTTAGACCTTGCTACATCAGCAACGGTAACTGTTTTAGGAGTGTAGCGTGGGCGTAGAAACCGCGAGCTTTTTAGCTCAATTAAATTTAAACTGGCCGCTTGGCGCCGACTCTCGTAGTCAAGGCGACGACCATCTTCGGCTTATAAAACAAGTCTTAAAAACGACGTTCCCCGGTGCTGGCGGCCTAGGGCTTGCTTCTGCGATTAACGTAACAGAGGACGAGTTTAACTTCTTGTCAGGAGTTACTAGCCCTATACAAAGTCAGTTAAGTAACGCAACGTTTCCTGCTGGAACTGTACTGCCTTTCTATCAAGCAGCTCCTCCGCCAGGTTGGACTTTGGTTGATGTAGACAACTTCATGCTACGCGCGGTTAACACTTCAGGCGGTACGTCTGGAGGTACTGACTCGCCTATTTTAAATGATACGATACCTAGTCATACGCATACGATATCTGAACTAGCTACCGACACGACAGGGGCCCATATTCATACAACCGACTTTGCGCCATATGGGTTTGAAATGTCGGCGAATATACAGGTAGGCGGTTTTGACGGCCTAAACTTAACTACTACATCTGACTTAATGGTCTTGTCGGCTGGAGCTCACTCCCATACAATAACAGGCGGCACTATCGCTGCTAACGTAGGCGCAGCGAATTGGGCCCCTAAATACTTAAACATGATACTATGCTCGAAGTCATAACAACCTGTCCACTCGGTTCAGAGTGTGAGAAAGTAGTAGGCCAAACAATTCATCGGTGTGCTTGGTTTACTGAAATAGAAGGCACTAACCCTCAAAATGGTGACACTATAAAGTCGTCTAAATGCGCGATGAGTTGGATGCCTATTTTACTAGTAGAAAATGCGAACACAAATAGAGGCCAAACAGCGGCTATTTGCTCTATGCGAGACGAAAGTTTAAAACGACAAGACGCTGCAATAGCAGCTTTCTCTATACAACCAGGACTAATAACATGATTTACTCTGAAGTTATCGCGGCCGCCTTGGCTTATACTAACCGCTCTGATGAAGACGTCGCTGTAAATATGGGCGTCTTTTTAGAGGTGGTAGAAAGTAATATTAACCTTTACCTAATCGACCACTGTCCTACCTTACGTGCAACTTTTATTGCTTTAGATGTTTCGACATTTACGCCATACTCTTCAGGCTCGTCGCTAGAAGAAGTAGCTGTACCTGAGGATTTCTTAGCGGTTAAATCTTTGTTGTTTAACGACAAAGTTTTACAATATTTACCGTTAGAAGCTTTGACTATGAAACCAGCAGGCTTGTATTATACGATTCTTAATGGTAAAATTATTACTAAGCTAGGCGTATCAGTCGGTACTATGGCTTTAAGTTATGCCGCCAAGATACCTAACCTTACGTCAGTTGCTACGGCCAACTGGATAAGCACTTTTTATCCAAGTGTCTATGTGGCAGGTGTCGTAGCAGAAGTATACGCGTTTGTCATGAACACTGCTGCAAGTGTGTTATGGACTACTAAGTTTGAGCAACTGCTTTCTCGAATTGTAGATACTGATTTTAGAAATGAAGCTGCAGGTACCCCAAAACAAACTAGAGAGACTTCTTAAAATGGATGTGTCAAAGCTATTACAACTACGGAACTTAGAACTTAACACAGACTTGCATCCGTGGGACTTGCCTAGCAGTAGCTTTGACGTAGGCATAAACTTTAGTATTAGAGACGGCAAAGTTATAGCGACTGGTTCGCATGAAAATATAGGGGTTACTACAGCTCCTTACGTTGGATTTACAAAGCTGTCTTATTTACAAAAAAACTCGCTGCACTACTATGTAGCTTCTGGGAGTGATAGAGCTTACTTATATGATGGAAACGTTTGGTCAGATATTTCCTCTGCTGATAGAGCTGCAGCTGGTGACTTATCTGTAGATACTTGGACAGACTGCAAGTCAGGTTTTAACTTAGTTGTTAACTGCCCGCAGCATTTCCTAGAGTATTGGACCGGCGATAACGGCACGTTAATGCAGCCGTTAAATTTTACACCAGGGAAAACATGGCGTCAAATGAATTATAAAACTAATGTTATAAGAAGTCATAAAGACTTCTTGTTTGCACTAGGCTTGATGGAAAATGGTCAAGAGTTTCCGTACGCGTATCGATGGTCTCATCCAGCGGATACTAATGGGTTGCCTTTTTCTTGGGATGAAGCTGACTTAGCTACTATAGCTGGCAAAGAGTCTATAGGAGGTGACTTCGGGCCGATTGTTGACGGGTTGTCTATGCGAGATTCTTTCTGCATATACACTGAGCGGTCAGTGCATATTTTAGACTATACAGGAGATGAGTTTGTCTTCCGGCGTAGATTGCTTTCTCAGTCACACGGGCTACTTGCTACTAACTGCGTAGTCGAAGCTGTAGGTAAACATTACTTTATAACAGAAAACGATATTGTTGTAAACGATGGAAATAGTTTGATGTCTATACTTACAACTAAACTTAAAGCTTTATTTGCAACGGTAAACCCTGCGGCTTATAAAACAAGTTTTGCGTGCGCAAACCCTATAACGACCGAACTATGGTTTTGTATGCCTGAGCTAGGCTACACTTACCCGTCATTTGCTATAGTCTATAACTGGGTTACAGGCACTTTTTCTATACGAGACTTAGTAGGCAAACTAGGCTCGGCTTTAGTTAAAGGCAAGCTTTCTAGTATCGTTTTTGGGGCAGATATGCCGGACCCACTACCTTGGGACGAAGATACTCCTGCGTGGGATACAGTAGCCAATAGCTGGAATGAAGTGTCGTACAGCCCGTTTGCAAATGCTTTTTATGGCATAGGCCCAGAGTTTAATTATATTCAAAAGTTAGAAGGTCCTCGCGTTGTAAATGAGCTTTTTAACGGAACACTTTATTGGTCACTTTTTACAAGCGCTTCTGGAGCTACTACAGAGCCTGCTGCGCCACAACATACTATTACAGCTTCTCAGGACGTAATAAATGAGATAGAGGAGGCCGCGGCTAACACGGTAACTTTTAATGTGACAGTGCCGGATACTTTGTACAAAGTTACTACTTTGCTAGAGCGCACGAACTTAGCTTTAGAAGGACATAGACAAGTTACTACTATAACTCGTATATACCCTCATATAACTTCGCCGGGGCCTGTTACATTTCAATTTGGGTCTCATGACTTTAACAATAGCGCCATAAGATGGCAACCGGCTATTATATTTAATCCAGCTACAGATAGAAAGATAGACGTGCGAACTACAGGTGAGCTACAAGCTTGGAGAGTCTCTGCAGAAGGCTATGACTTCCAACTAAGCGGTTTTGACATAGAGTACACTTTAAACGGACTAAGATGATATGATTAATCAAGAAAAAATTCTATACCCTATTATAACGTTAATGTGGGTCTTTGGGCTAGCAATGGCTGGAGGTACGGCCGCCTACTTAAGAAAGATAAGACTAGTAAAAGGTAAAAGATTTTCTATTGCAGAATTAAGTGGAGAAATATTTATAAGCGGCTTTATAGGCTACTTAATACTTCTACTAGCTGACGTAGCCGGATGGGACGTGCGATTAATTGGAGCGGCTGCAGGTGTAGGAGGGCATATGGGAAGCCGAGCTATTTTTTATTTAGAAAATTACTTCTTAGAAAAAGCCGACCTTAAATTAGAAGGAGACTCAAATGTTAACGAGTGAAGTTTGTTTAAAAAAATACGGGGCCCCTGAGGGCGAGCGTAACATGACTTTGTGGGATGTACCTTCTGAGTTAGAACTAGGCACAATACCTAAGCGGCTATACTGTAACAAAGATATTGTTAAGCCTCTTGGTATAGCTTTCAAAAACATAATTGATAGAGGCTTAATAGCTCAGTTGAAAACTTTTGACGGATGCTTTAATATTCGTAAAAAGAGAGGTGGCTCCACAGCATCATTACATAGTTGGGGCGTAGCTGTTGACATTAACGCCGCTTGGAACCAATTTGGTAAGCCGCCGACTATGAGCGAAGAGCTAGTAGCTTGCTTCACAGACGCTGGCTTTGAGTGGAGTGGTAACTGGAGTAAACCTGACGGTATGCACTTCCAATTGGTGAAGATATGAGTGAACAAGCCCCTAATAGCACTGCGCCTGAACTAAAAGAGTACCTAGGTCGACAGTTTGATATGATAGCTCGAACTATCTCAATGATGCAAAAACCGTTTAGCTTGTCGGCAGTTCCAGATAAGCCTATAATAGGTAAGTCTTACTACTTTGTTGCTGCGCTTAGTGCTGAGATAACTGCAGAAGGCCTTTGGCTTTACAAATCAACTGGCTGGGTACAACTGGGATGACTTATAAACTCTCGCTAGTACCAGCTAATATGGTAGAGGCCATATACCATTTACTTGAAGATTGTTTAATACCTGTAGTAGAGTTGGGTAGTGGCGAGATTAGCCTAGAGTCTATAAAACAAGGGGCTGTGTCCGGTGAGACCTCGCTCCTTGTTGTTACTAAAGGCGAAGAGATTATAGCTGTTAACCTTTACGAAATAAGAACGTTCTTTACTGGTAAGAAGTGTCTTTATATTCCAATCATTGGTGGTAAAGAGATAGACCTGTGGGGCGAAGACTTCCACGAGTTTAGCGTGCAACTTGCAAAGAGCTTAGGGTGTACAGAGCTTAGAGGCTTAGCTGCTCGTCAAGGGTGGATAAGAAAGCTCAAAGCCCATGGCATTGAATGGAAAGAATGTTATACTACGGTGTCCTATGAACTTACTTGATATGCTAAAAGCTCACATTGGTGAGGTATACGATACTTTATCACAAGGAAAAGTCGGCGAAGATTTACGTAGCGACGCCGGTAAGATAAAGACAGGAGGTTTAGCTAGGCTTGAGCAGCTTACAGCCATGTCTCCACAAGAAGCCGCCATGTCCTTCGGGCCGATGGGCATAACAAAAGTTGCACCTAATATACGTAAAGCTTTAGAGCAAGGCTACCGTATGGACGAGCCGCTGTACCATGGCACAAACAGTTTAGACGACTTTGAAAGGTTTAAAGTAGCCGCCCAAAGAAACGACGGACGTCGTACAGGTGGGGCCGGTAGCGTATCTCTATCAAATAGTCCAGAGTTTGCAAGCCGCTATAGCACGGCTGGAGCTTTGCCAGAAGATGAAATAGCTAGGAAAATAAGCCAGTATTCTCCAAACACTCCGCCGGCAGGACCTAGGGTTTTACCAGTCGTTACCCGCGGTAACTTGTGGGACCATGAAAACTTTGGCCACGTAAAACTTGGGCTTGACTACTTAGAGTCTAAAGGGCTAGTAAAAAATTTACAGAACTATGCTTTTTATAAAGATGCTATGAAGGCAGGAGATTGGGGCGTTGTAGAGAAAGACTTAGGTCGAGATTTTTTTAAAGAAAATAACTTTACAGGTGCACGCGTAAAAGAAGGCGGTACTTCTAACGTTATTATGTTTGACCCTTCTGCCATACGAAGCCCATGGGCTAAGTTTAACAAGAAAGATAAAAATAGCTCTAACCTTTTGGCGAGCGGACTATTAGGAGCTCTAGGCCTAAGTAACTTACAACAAGAGGAAATAAAATGAGCGGCTCAGCAGGATATTCACAAGCAAAACAAGGTTCTAGTAACCAGTCACAAATGCAACAAAGTGTTAATGCACCGCAACAAGCGGCTTTAACGCAAATGTACGGAGCATTGCCCGGTATCTTTGGACAAAACCAGCAGTTAGCTACGCAAGGCCAACAGTTTGCACAACAACAGTCTCAGCAAATAGCTAACCAAGCTAACCCCGCCTGGAACTACCAGCTTAATGGCGGCGCTAACCAAGGGCTAGGTACTGGCAACAGACTAGCTAACTCGCTTGAGCAGTCTTTAAACAACCCTAGTGCCATGCAGTCTATGAACGCTATGGTCATGGGCGGAGCTGGTAATAACTACGCAGATGCTATGAAGGCTGGGTACATTGGAGATGCCAATCGCGCAAGAGATAGCATGATGAATACGCTAGACGCTAGAGCTACGGGCTCAGGCATGTCAGGCGGAGCAAGGCACGGTATAGCCCAAGCGCAAGGTAACTATGATATTAACAGCAACCTTCAACATAACTTAGCTCAAACCGGCTACAATACTTTTGACCAAGACTTAAATCGCAAGATGAATATCGCAGCTCAAGCTGACCAAGGCACTCTTGCTAGACAGCAAATGATGAGCGGCATGCTTAACCAACAAGATGCGACTACTAATGGCGCGCTGAACTATGGCGAAGGTATGCAGAACCTGGGACTAGGCGCCATGGCTCCGGCCGCGGCCGGCTGGGGCAATGCACAAGGTTGGGCTAATGCAATCGGTCAGCCTACGGTCCTAAGCTCTGGTAGCTCCATCGGTAGTTCCTTTGGCAAGAACATGGCTATGCAAACGGCGGCGTCCTTTGGAGGTAAAGGCGGCAACGGGAGTGCCTCATAATGAACTTACAAGAACTTTTAGGCCTCAATGCGCCTAGACAGCAAGCTCAGCAAGATAACAGCTCTCTAGGTATGCTGATGCAATTTATTCAGCAAGGCAACCAAAGGGAGCAAGCGCCTTTACCTGCGCCTAACTTGCCTGACCTTAGCAATAGCCCGGCTATGCAGTATGCGGCTCAGCGCCAGGACGAAGCTGAGAAGCTTAAAGCCCGACGTGAGCAACTACTTAGTGACGCTAGAGAATTATCTGGCAAAGGTGCCGCCATTTCTACAGACCCTCAAGTGCAGGCTTTAATAGACTCAGGTAACCCGCAGCAAGTAGCACTAGGCATGAAACTTGCAGAAGAGTTTAAAACCAAACAAATCGCTGGACAGTTTGATGAGAAAATATCTTATAAAGATTGGTTAAACGGCACACCTGAATCTCGAGCTAGTATGTCTGAGTTTATGAAGCTCAATCATCCTGGCACTAATATCAACGTCGGAGAGCGTGGAGCGGATAGCATAGTATGGATGTCTGATGACCAGAAACGCCAAGCGGGCTTAGATATTTCGCAGCCCTACGCTATTAACCAAAAAAGCGGAATGCCTGAAGCTGTAAAACCTAACGAGTACACAGACGCACAAAACATGGCCACAGGTTATCATGATCGTATGGTTGCGTCTGAAAAGCTATTAGATGCGGAGATGGAAGCTGGGTTCCAAACTGGTAAACCTAAAGAGGCTCTAGCTAATGCGCTGCCTTGGGGCCTTGGAGGATTGCTTCGAGACCCTCAAATGCAGCGTGTTAGACAAGCTCAGGAAGACTGGGTACGAGCTAAACTGCGCAAAGAATCAGGAGCTGCGATTCCTCCTGATGAAATGGAAAGAGAGGTACAAACCTACTTCCCAGGTCTTAATGAAAAAGACCCTTCTATCATAGCACAAAAGCGCCAAGCAAGACACCAAGCTGTTCAACAGCTGTTTGAAAGCACGGGAGGGAAAACTTTAAATAGAAACCTAGAGCGTAGACAGCAAAGTACTACTGGCCGAGGGCCTCGCCCTCAAGCCGCGCAACCGGCTGATATTTCTAATCTGATGCAGGACTTACAAGCTCAAGGCAAAGACGGCTTGTACCATGCGCCTGAGGGTGCAACAGACGAACAGCTTATAAAGCAACTAGTAGCTAAAGACCCAGGCAGTACTGGTATAGTTAATGGACAGACTATTCTGCCACAAGTTTCTACTGGGCCTAACGCTAATGATGCGGCGACACCTGGCACTAAAGCTTATATAGCAAAGCAGCGGGCTGATATAAAGCAACGGGCTCTCGATGCGAGCAGTAAGAACTCACCTGCTAACAAAGCGGCTCAAAAGCAAGCTGAGGAAGACGCAGCTATCCTTAAACTGTATGGATTATAATCATGGCTACTACAGAAGAATTAAAAGCAGCTTTACTGAAGGCGCATAAAGCTGGCGATACTCGCGGAGCAACTTTAATTGCAGAGCAGCTTCGTAACGAGGTCGCTAATGTTCCACCGGTACCTTCGGATGACTACCTAGGACAAGGAGCTACAGCCGCAGCGGAAACCATAAATGCAGGGCGCCAGGCTGTAGGTTGGCAGAACTATGCTCCTGGGCAAGATGTCAATAATCAAGCCCCTATAGACCAGCCTAATGGCGTTTCTGTTATACCATATGTAGACCAGGCTACTGAGGCTAGAGCGAAAGCTCAGCAGGCTATGAACCAAGAAGTAGCGGCTAGCTCTAAGTGGGATAGAGCTATGCTCGGCGCAGGCAAAGAGTCAGAGTTACTGCTGCACGGACTAAAAAACATAGGCGATTTTGGAATAAACACAGCTGCAAACGCTTGGGCCGATAAAGGCTTGTTCCCCGATACTTTATACGGCGTCGCTAATGACGCAATGACTAGAACGAATACGCGGAACCAAGAGGCTACTGAACAACGCCCTATGCGCGAAGCTCTTGATAAAAGCACAGGGCTGCCTGGCATAGCAGGCTCATTCCTGCCATATTACTTATCTGGATTTGCGGCAGGGCCTGTTACTAACAAAGTAGCGGGCACTGGGTTAAAAGCCGGTGGTGATGTTGCAGAAGCTCTAATAAAAGCAGGCCGAAGTTTACTAGGTAATTTAGTAGAACGTGGAGCTTCTCAAGGAAGACGAGGACCTATGTGGCTAAATCGAGAGATATTTGACCCGCTAAAAACTAAGGAGCTTAACGCTATAAATTCTATTGGAGATAGACAGCTAAGCTATATGCAAGCAGATAGACCAAAGCAAATCTTAGGCGGCGGTATATTAGGCGCTTTAGAAAACTCTTCCAACCCTGATAGAGACGCAGAGTCTGGAGCATTTAACGGGGCGTACGGAGCTTTAGCAGGAAGCTTAGTAAAGCCTTATCTAACTCAAATAAGCCATCCTGGTGACAGAGGTGTTAAGCCTGACATGCTAGAGGCTTTAAAACGAGCTGAGCGTCAAGGTTACAGTGTAACGCCAGGCCTAAGAACAGGCAAGCCCTCTTTGCAGGTATACGAGGCGAATGCCAGGCACAACCCCGCCACTATGGACATGATGCACAACTTTGACCTGAACAACCAGGATAAGTTAGACCGTATGTTTATGCGAGGCCTAGGTATGGACAACGTACAAGGCGGCTTAACACATGAAGCTTTTGCAAACCATAATGCGAAGCTAACAGACCGGTGGGATGCGTTACGCCAAGGTACAGAAGGCAGATTTGATGAAGCTACTATGGGCCAAGTTGATGAGTATCTAAAGAAACTTCATACCGACCGGTCGCCAGGTAGCCAGGAGATTTCTGACACTGCTACCAACGTACGAAACGCTATGTACGGCTACGGAGATGGAAGCTTGCAGCTACAACCTCAGTCTTACCCGCTAGCTACTGGCCAAGCTGTAACTAAGGACTTGAAAGCTGTCTATGATAAGCTTGCGCCGCAAGGCCAGCTACCTCTACACCAGTCTTTGATAGATACAGCTTTGAATAAATGGCAGACCAGTCGCCAACACGCAGTAGACTGGTCCAAACCAGGCAGAGCTACTAGGCAAGAGCGTATAAACAACGCCGCTGCGGCGAAAGCTGATAAAACAGACTACCAAAATTTAATAGCTCAGCAGAAAGCTATAGCTCAACAAAACGCGTTGCTGACTAATACGCCTGCCTCTGACACAGCTGCAGCTAGAACCATTAACGACATTAATAAGCTACTGAGATTTAATGGAATGCCAGAGAATGCTCGGTTTATTACGCCAGACCATGTGCAGATTCTTAACAAGCACCTTGCTAAGCTTGAGTCTTTGACAAAAGATAGCGTAGGAAAACCTAACTTATCTTTTGGTCAACTACCTACTATGTACGACGACGTGCTTGGCGCTTTGAAGCCTATCTCTGGTAATTTGGTAAAACGCGACGCAGCTACAGGTGAAGCTATTCTCGATGGTGCTAGACTTGCAAAGTTACGACGCGATTTACAAGAGCAGGTTTCGCAGCTTAGACAAGATAACCGCGGCACCGATGCAAATAAGTTATTGCCGCTACTAGACCATCTTGACAAAGCTACTAAGTACAAAGGTAATGCTTTAATCCCTAACGAAGAAGCGGCTAGAGCTTTGCGCCAAGACTCTGCTATGTTAAACCTTGCTAGAGAGAATCGTATGGTTAACACCGATATGCGGTTAGACCCTACTGCTATGACGAAGTGGGTAGAAGGCGACCCACTAGAGCTAGGTAATCTATTTGCAGGTAAGCAGTCAATTCCTCAAAAGAAAGACTGGTATGATATTACGAGATTGCATAGAGAACAACTTAGCGGTAAGAAGTCTACGCAAACTAACCAAGGCGCCGTGAACTCAGGCGTAGATGAGATGGCAACGCCTCATAGCTTTATGCCAAGTGCTTACCAACAATGGAAACTGCAGACTTATCTACACGGTAGAATGGGCGGCGTAATACCTAAAGGCTGGCCGGCAGCTACTGGCTACATGAATATGAACCACACAGGGCCAGCTTCTATCTACCCAATAAACCACGGGCTAGAACAGTCAGCCGATACAAGTGGGCGGGTATATAGAGGTGGAAAGAAGCTGACCAACAAAGTCAGCTCTTTGTACGAGGAGTTAATGAAGTAGTTACTTTTCTTTATATAACTTAGTCATTTGCTTTTCCTAGTTCTTCTTGGGTGAGGACGATAAAGCCTAAAGGCAAGACCGCAAGTTAGATGAGCTTTAATAACGAGTCTTGCGTTGGCGAGAGCTCCAAGTTTGTCGTCTCTATAAAGCATGTAGTTTTTAAAAATTTCTAAAAGCTCATGCTTATAAGGCTCTACATAAACTACTTTAGTCATCAGTTTCGTCCTTTATTTTAAAGCTGTTGAGAACCCCGTATAGCACAGAGCTTTCATCTATCAGGCCTATTGCAACGCAGAGAGGCCACAATAGAGAGGCAAAAGCCATTTGAACATAGCGTAATACAGTCATTTGGTTTACAGGCCACCGGTTTTTACGTCTAATAGCCGTATCAAGCTTTGCGAGTTTTAACCACACAAACCAGTGCACTATGCAAGTCATTAAATACCAAATCATAAGTCTACTCCATATTCTACTATTTGAGAGTCGTTAAAAATGTGAAGCATACCGGGCATTAGGTCGAACTCGAAGACGTAGCGCTTAGCACCAGCTAAAGTTTCAAACTCAGAAACAACATAGCCTTCTGCTTGGTAGCTTCCACCGACTTTCTTTGCACGCCAAGGTACGAAGCCAGGAACTTCGGACCACTTTTGCACGTGCAAATCTAAGTCAGTGACCTTAAAGCCATGATGCTCTGAGATAGAGTTCTTGCTCGCCTCATGGTACCAAATAGAAGGCCTAGAGCTTGCTTGAAGTAATTTATTCGCGCAGTTACCGCAAGGCAAGCAGGTAGTAATAATGTGTTTGATAGACGACTCCTCCATGCAGTTGTCAAGCGCATTAATCTCAGCGTGCGTGCAGCTACAGTTTTCTCCTGTGCAATGGTCAACGCCGTGTGGCATGCCATTGTATCCGGAGCCTATAATGTGATAGTCTTTGTCTAGCAAGATACAAGCGACTTTGCGCTTAGGACAAGTTGCTAGCTCTGCCATGGCTAAAGCCATCTTCATAAACACTGCGATTTTATCCGGGCGGTTCATACTCTATTTCCTTTTAAAGAATTTTCTGTAGCGGTTAAGATTTGAAGATTCCAAGAACAATGGAGCCCAGAAACGTTTACGCCATTTAACGGCACGATATGGTCGACATTGTAAGGTACGCCGGTTAGCTTTGTTAGCATGGCCGACTTAACATATATCATGACTCTAGCTTCTCTATCGTCAGGGAAAGTTTTGTGAACATCCTGAACTCGCTCTGCAGCTACGCCGGGATTTGTAGCGTGCCAAGCTCTGCTTGACGCTTGAGCAGACGCCTTGCCTTCAAGAGTAGCATAGCGTAATGACATAGCCGCTTTGTGCCTGGTGTTATAGGCGGCAAGTCCTTTGGCAGTAGAACATCGCTTAGCACTACTGGCTCTGCTAGCAGCGTTATGCTTTGCTCGTCCTTCTGTAGAAGCTCTGTTTTTCTGGTTTACTTCGCTTTTACACTGTTTACAGGCTGGGGCTAAGCCATCTTTGCTACTTGTAAGCTTGCCAAAAGCGTCTAATGGTTTTTCTTCTTTGCAGCGAGTGCATGTTTTATTGAAAGTCATAAGAGTCACCTTATTAGTCAGTGGTGGGAGGAGGTGCCTCAGTAGGAGACTAGTCTATGCTTCGGCCGCTAAGCCTAGAGGCACCTCTTTCAAAAGGTTATTTTAAGTCTACGAGTAACGATTTAGTAATGTTAAACACGTTGACATAATACTGAGCAGATGTAGCAGTCATGCCAGCCGCGATACCGGCTTCAACAATTTCTTTGCGGCTAGTTGGTTGACCTGCAGCGTAAGCTTCTTTGAACCAGGTAACAAGCTTGTCGACTTTTGACTCGCCAGTAGTTGCAGTGGCGCCGAACTCTTTACGTAAACGTGCAAAGATAGCTAATACTTTTTTGTCAGTATGTGCCAACGCTTCGCCAGGAGCGCATACTACGTCTGCAATTCTTTTTAAAGCCCCATCTTTGTCAGCGTCAAGCTCTTCGAGTGAAGAACCTTCAAACGCAGTCTTAACAGCCGGCCAGTTAGAAGGCGTACGGCCTTTTGATTCTGCTACTGCCAAAGTAACGTTTAGCTCAGAGGCCCAGGCAGCAAGGTACTTTTTAGCGGTTGCAACAGGGATACCAAGGTCTTCGCCCAAAGTTAAAGCTTCAGCAACGAAGTCGGCGTTTGCAAGGTCAAAGCCTTCTGAAGCTTCAACGGCATCTTCGAACTCAGCTTTGCGTTGGGCTGGCGTTTTTTCTAAGCCTAAAGCAATTTTCGCTTTACGCACTTCGGCGATAGCGTCTTTAACAGTTAGCTTGAACTCAGTAGTGTTATAGACTGCAAGAACAATTTCGTCTTCAGAAGCATCAGCATGCTCTGTTACAATTGCCTGTACGATGTCTTGCAGTTTTGGTGTAGCGTCTTGTTGGTCAGTCATGGGATAATCCTCTTGTTTAAAAATTAAGTTGTGATACTTTTAAAGTATAAGTAATTATATCACAGTAAAGTTTAGATGTACACATCTATTTTGTTAAATCAAAATAAAGAACGGCCAAGCCGTTCCATATAACATGAGCCATGTGAGGCAAACCGGATTCAGGGTCATTAGCCTCCCCTCCGGAATAAAGTATTAAATGTCTACAGAGAGCGTCAAAGTAGCGTTCTCGAGCATTTGGAACACTCACCCAGCTACCTACTACATACTTTTCACATCCAAAAGTAGTAACCTTGGCCACCTCCAGTAGCGGCTTTGCAAAGTCTTTTAGTAACTGCCCGGCTTTTACTTTGCCCGTGTCGTGTTTTTGCATGGCGCTACCTGCAAAGTATTGAAAGGGTGAAACTTACGTTTAGCATCTAAGTAGGCTTCATGAGCCTCTTCAGGTGTGTCAGTCGCAGTTAGTATATCAGACATTGAGATACTCCCGGATAGCTAGCTCAGGGGCTACGAAGTCTGCGGGCTTAACTGCATCTAAAGCCCCTTCAACGTGGCGCTTAGCAACTTTGCCTAAGCCTTTAGTCATATTAGCTTCATGCACCAAGCCGAAGACGTGTTCGACTTGGTTAGTGCGTAGCCCCATTTTATGCAAGCCGCCTAGTGCAAAGTAAATCAAGTCTATTATAGCGTCTACTTGGCCGGTAACTGTTGCATCTTCCCACGCAGTTTTAAGTTCTACTAGCTCTTCGTCGAGTTGTTTCATTAACAAAGTAAAGTCGGCGTAAGAAAGCTCTCCAATTTGTTTAGGCAGGTCAATGCCTAGTATCTTCAGGTTAAACTCGGCTACTTGTTCAGGTAAAGATTTCATCTGTATTTAATCTCCATTCGATTTCAAAATGCTCGATATTGAATTTGCACATGCAAAACTCAATTATGTCTTTTAACATCCGCTTAACGTACTCGTCTGTTAAGCCTTCCTCCTTTACGTAGAGATACGTATCAATGACAGCGTTATTATTAAGATAGCTATCATACTTTGGCGCTAACCTCGGAGTAAACATATCGCGCGGCTCAAATGCTTTTTCACAAGGCCCAGTAGCTTTAATGTCCTGCGTAATGTAGTGCAGTAAAGCTACTGAGTAAGTTAAATCGTAATCTGTAGCCATTACTCCATCTTTAGTGACAACTTGCGTATGGCCGTTGTCACCAACGTAGCTAAAGATTATCTTTGCCATGTTACCAGTTGTCTACAGCTGAGTCAATATCAGAAGAAGTAACTGGCGTAGCTTTATGTGACTCTGCAGCAGCGGGCGTATAAGCCACTTCTGGAAGAGTTTCAGCCACTTCTGCAATGGCCTCATCTACGTCTGGGGCTGCAAGAGCTGCTTGGCTAAGCTCTTTCCACGGACGCTCTTCAGCGATAGGCAAGAGCATCATCATAGGCTCTTCTTCTAAAAAGCCTACGTTTTCAAAGCATAGCTTAGGCACGGAGCTTTCCTCGTCAAACGTAAACTTAGTAATAACGAAACAAGGTGACGTGATGCCTACTGCTCGCAACGTTTTACCGTAGTCACTAAAATTCTTGAAAGTGTTAACTGTTACAGTTAACATATAAACCGTAGGGTTTTCTTTCATAGCGTCTTCTGCTAAGACTACAAACAAGCGCTTGCTTTCTTTACAAGCTTTGGCTTTCTTTCCGTTCAGGCTTACAGCTGAGCCCCAGTGATTTTTGGGGCAAGTTGCGCAGACGCTGTGTACAGGGTTTGCAATATATGCATCAGGCACAACGCCGTTTGTAGAGGAGCAATCTGGCGCGTCATTCGAACCGTCAGTGTAGCCAGAAGCATAGAATGTTTTTGAAAGGGCTATGCCCTCTGGCGAGATGCCTAGGATGATTGCATAAATTTCATCGCCAAGCTTGTTTTCATCGCCATCAACCTTGGCAGTAAACCGCGACTTTTTAGTTGTAATACGGGGGACCGATACTGCCATCGGTTCGATTTTTGCTACGTTAGCTTTTGCCATCAGAAGAAGAACATGTGCTGGGATTGTACGCATTTTAGTATTCCTATAAAGTGTTAAATAAATGTAAATCACGTTTTGCTGTTAAGTAAGCTTGATGAGCTTCTTCAGCGGTTTTAAAAGTGCCTAAGCGCTGAATCTTACCAGCATGGGTAATTTGAGCTCTGAATTTAAGTCCTCTGGTGTAAACTCCTAGTACCTCTGTAGACTTGTTAGACCGTCGAGCTCTTTTTATATTTTCAGAGTTTTCTTTGTTAGTTGCCTCTCTTAAGTTAGTAAATCTGTTGTCAGCACGTGCGCCATTAATGTGGTCAATTTGATTTTCAGGCCAAAAACCTGTCATGTATAGCCAAGCTGCTCGATGTACTGTAGAGTGGCCATAGCCTAACGTATAGTCTAAGTAGCCTGTAGTCTTATTTAGACAGCCTACAGCCCTTAGTTTATTAAGTGAGAGCTTTTTGTACAAAATGCCTGTGTCCGGGTCATAAAAGTGGCTCTCTTTTAACTGCGCCTGGGTTATAATGACGGCTTCCTGAAAGACATTACTTGTTCAACGGTATAGTCCACGCCTAGAGTTTCTAGGGGGACACCTTCTTCAATCAGCTCGACGGCATGCGCTTTGCCTACGTGGTTAGTGATAAGTCCATAGTCGCCTGTCTCTAGCGCAAAGCGCATAAAAGCTTCGCGGTCTTTCATAGTGACGTATGACTTTGTGGTTTTGAACACAGTACCTGCAGCAGTCTTAAAAGACTCAACACCTGTACTATTAGAGATTTCAAGCATCTCTCTTTCTAACTCTTCAAGCTCAGGTTTAACTTGAGTCTCAAGAGCTTTTAACTCACGAGCTTTGTCAGCAACTCGGTTGCGTAGCACGATGTAACGTTCTACTAAGTCATTGATGTTGCGTACTTGCACGGCGGCAAGTCTATCTGTTAAAGCTTTTGGCATTTCAGTATCCTCTTGTGGTTAGCGACGTTCCGTCTGGACCGCCTTGTTGTTTCATTAATGTTGAGATATTATAACATTAATATTGTTAGATGTAAACATCTTTTTGTTTTTCGTACATATGTAGGAGCTCTTGACTGTCGAGCTCTTTTTGCTCCAATACTTTGTATAGTCGTTTCTCAATTGGTGACGAGTAAAAATTAATCACTAGCTGAGGTTTTATTTGGCCACTGCGGCGTATTCTAGCAATAGCTTGTCTATAAAATCCGTTGCCTAGTACTGGGCCGAAGAATATTACAGTGTTAACATACTGCAGGTTCAAACCATGGGACGTAGTACGAGGCTGCGCTATCAAGATGTTAAACTTGCCTGCTTCAAAGTCTGCTAGTATCTCAGACCTCGCATTTAAGCTAACGTCGCCATATATAAGCCTACTATCTTCAAGTTCTTTGTGAAGCATCTTGGCCACTTCAACAAACTGCACGAAGACAATGACCTGTCCAACTTGTTTTTGCACATGCAAAATTTCTTCAATCTTACCTTTTAACGGCAGGACTATTGCATGGCCCTCAGAATCATAAACACACCCTGACGCTATCTGTAATAGCTTTGTCATTTTAACACCAGCCGTAACAGCTGTTATCAAGCCGTCTTTGTACTCAGCTACCTGGTGGTCAAACATCTCTTTGTAAACACGAGCTTGTTCTGCAGCCATCTCAAACTCTACATACTCCGTAACTATCGGAGGCATGTCTACACAGTCCTCAAGCTTATAACGTATAGCCGGTTGTAACGTTACATGGACAATCTTACTGGCCATCTCGTTAGGCACCCATGTAAACCCGTTAAGCTGGTACATGGTAGCTTGTTGCCATTTAGTTATGTATGGCGTAAACAGCTTCTCTTCATTAAAAACTTTAGCAAGCCCGAACGCATCCATAGGACTATTTGACATTGGTGTGCCGGTTAGAGGATACACGGCTTTTGTATCATCACATAAAACTTTCATGGCTGACGTTTTTGTGTGTGTTATCTTTTTAGTAGCTTTATCTTTTTTGGCAGGTTTGTAGTGCTTAAAGCCGTCTGCTTCGTCTACGATAATAACATCAAAGCCCTTGGCGCGAAGCTCTTTTAAATACCACTTTACACCGTCATGGTTGATAATATAAAACTCTGCAGGTCGGTCTAGTGCTTTTATACGTCGGTCCCTAGAACCATGCACAATGCTGTACGTACGGTTAGGTAAAATCTTTACTATCTCCGCAGCCCATACAGACTTCATTAAACTGATTGGGCACACTATTAAAACCTTGTTAATCTTCTTAGCCTCTAACAACATGTCAACTGCCCATAAGCTAGACGCCGTTTTCCCAGTACCCATATCAGAGAAGTTATAAGCCCGCTTGTTTCTAAGCATGAAGTCTATAACTTGTAACTGGTGAGCTCTGGGAGTCATTCCAAAGAATTGATATGCCATGATGCTGCATACTCCTTTACAAAACGCTGTATTTCTACAGACGTTAATTTGTGATATTTTCGTAGGTATTTACCTAGTCGAATAAACCCTTGACGTCCTTTTCTAACGTATGTTACGTACACTACTGGACGAAGCCCTTTGTAGGCTTTAAACCTGCCAGGTTGAACTACGTCTATGTGACTCGGTACGTTAGAAAGAACCTGCTTAAGCTCTGAAGAGAACGTATAGCTCATAAGTCTACCCCCATGTGCTCACAATCAAAGTCTTCCTCATCTTCAGGCCAGGAATCATCTGGGCCTTCCTCTTCATCATCTTCGTCTTCAGGCGGCGTAAACCAGCTATTTGGTAAGTTCATTGTAAGCCTCCCGAAGAGCTTTCAACTCTGCTTTTTCTTTTTTAGACAACGGTCTATGCTTTTTAGTTAGCACTAACTGTTCGTAACGTGTCCGCATTACAATCCTCCAAGGCGTTCAATAATATAAGGCAAGTCCTCAATACCGTAGCACACAAGGCCTAGGCCCTTAGCACTATCTATTGCGGTTAAGTCTAAAGCTTGTAACTTAGACAACTCACCTTGGTTTGTTTTAATCTCAATAGCAAAGAACATACCATTAAGGCACCCTATCAAATCAGGAATGCCTCCATGGGAATAAGCTCCTTGTGTTATCTTACGTAGATAGACACAAGGGAACTTTGCTCTTATGCCAGCTATCACTTGAGCTTGCACTTGAGACTCTTTCATACTACTTCAAAGGGCAAGTAGTTGATAGACAGAAGTGGCAGTATTTGTTCTTTTTAGTAGCAAACTCCACCTCCTCGTTAATTAAAGCGTACTCAAGGTCCCAAGCAGCTTTGTTCGCAGCATGCGTCTCTCGTACAAACAAATACTTGTTAGTCTGCTTATGCTCTAAGAAAAGCAAGGCGGATGTTATAGTATTAACCTCTGGGTATAACTCAAATACAAACGCAGCACTTAGATGCAACTGACCTCGCGCCTCGGTGTAAGGGCTTGCTTTGCCTGTCTTGTAGTCAACTATTAAAGCTTCTGAGCCATTGACGTGAAGCAAGTCAATAATAGCGCGGTACTTTATATCTTTGCTAAACCAATCTATTTTGGCCCAATCGGGCGTCACAGCTAACTGCAACTCAGGAAAAACTTCGCCTGGCATTGACATAATTCTGTCTACTATCGGCAGACCCGCTTTTGCTATAACGCCAAGAGGTTTATCAATGCCTTTCTTTTTAGCTTTGACGTACTCTTCTAGCTGTTTATGAACTTCTTTGCCTTTAGTAAATGCTGGATTGTTACTGTCGTCCGGATAAGCTTTAGTAATGTACTGCTCTTTGAATTTAAAGGGGCATTGCCGAAAGTCGCTAACTCTGGACCAACTTAGTGCTATGCTCATGACAGTATCACCTCTAGTGCAACTAACAAAGTTTCATCGTCACCGGCTATTGCTACTAACGCTCTCTCAACGGCCACGTTATCCAACGGCTTATTGATAAAGATTCCGAATAGAGCAAGTGCTTCCATCTTGTTTGGGCGGGGCTCTACTAAAGTGCCAGCTATGGGCTTAGTGCCTTGCGCGTAGACCGGAGGAGAGAAGTCTTCCCCTTCATCAAAATCATCGGACCCGTCGTTAGCCGCTAAGTTATCGTCTACTTTTGTAGCCTTAGCCTTAGCCTTAGGCTCTAGTTTAGCTGGTGGACGTTCTGGTGGGTTATCTTTTACCCATTTGGTCATCGCAGCAACGACTTCTTTGCCTGTCATGCCTTGAGCCTGGTACTCTTGAGCCTTGCGGCTAATATCAAAGAAGTCAGGACTTTCGCCAAACTTGTTTACAAACTGCTTAACTATACCGCCGCTTGCTTTAAGTTCTTTAATACCTTCTACAGTGAGTGAAGGCTTAATTTGGCCGTTGGCAACTAAGGCTTGCCAGTCTTCTTCGTTAAAAGCTGCAAGCTCGTACAAAGAACGTGGACTTGCAGGAATCAAGTTCACAGCACTTTCAAATCGCGGCAGGCTGTCGTTAATTTTAGACCAGTAGGAAAGATGGCTCAGACTAAACCCGAACCAAGCTATCATGTCATTCTTAAACGTAACATCGTCTACAACTGCACGGTAGGCTGCTATACGCTTAGCTGTATCTAAGGTAGCATCCACTGTTTTCTTCAAGCCTGTGGAGATATACCCTCTCCACATATCTGGAGTTTTTCCGCCTACTTTTACAACAGCTGTTTTTTCTTCTATTTCTTTCATCTCAGTATCCTGTTAAAATTAAGTATAATGCAAGTAACCCTACAAACGTCACAAGGCTACCTCCTTCGTTGTTCCACCAATAGTGGAGTCTTGTTTTGAACCGTCTAAGCCGTTCACGCTTTTCTACGTTAGTCATAGTGGTTTCAAATCAGCAAAATTAGGACCAATAGCAAAGTCCAATGGAAAAGACACACTGAAACCGTGTCCATAGTATTTACTGTAGTCGATATTGTTAACATAGCTTGTTACCTCCTCAGGGTTCATGCTATCTGGTATCAACCAGCTTACTGAGTCATGCACTGTAAGCTGGAAAATAAGTTGTGGAAACTGCTTGCCTACTAAAGCTATTACAAGCTCTAATAAATCTGCGCCGCTACCTTGTATAGGCGTATTAATAGCCGAGCTTTCACCTGACCAGTCCATCTTGGTTATGCCATATCTTCGGCCACTTAACGTTGATGCAAACCCATTTGCATGTGCAAACCTGATGGCAAATTTCCAATACTCTGGTATGCCTTTGAAAGTCTTTTTATAGCTTCCAAGGTAGTGGTCTGCCTCTCTTTTAGTTATCACCTTATCATACTGCTCGAAAGCTTTAACTACAAACGTATTAGAGCCTATACGATACTGACTAGATAAGTTAATCATCTTTCCGCCGTCACGAATGTTCTTAATAGCCTCGTCAATATCTTTCTTTGCAACAATCGTGTCGTACGGCGTACCAAAGACACCTTCTGCCATGATAGCATGAAGGTCTTTGTTCTGGTTTAAAGCCTCTAACATGACAGGGTCTTGGCTATACTCGGCAATCAACCTAATTTCTTGGGAAGCAAAGTCACCATATAGAATACGATAGCCTTTCGGTGCTATCATCACCTTTTTTATCTCTTTGAATTTACGAGGCAACTGATGAAACGCGATAGCCACTGAAAACTTCTTAGCAAGCTTGCTAGAGTAAGTAGCACGCCCAGTATAAGAATTAAAAAGCTTAATCCGAGGACGTAGCACAGGCTCACCAAGGTACTTAATACACTCTTGGAAGGAGGTGATGTACTTATTACGTACAGTAATAAGAGACTTAATTGTCGCAAGTTTTGCAAGGCGGGAGTCCTCTTGGTTTTTGAAAATTAACATTTTAATGTCGCCCGCTCTTGTTGACGCTTTGCCTGTTGCAGTTTTACTGATAGGTTCATAGTCCCATTGGTCAAATAACAATTGACCTAGTTTAGCCGGAGATGATATAGTCGTTTCTAACACACCGAGCTCTTGGCATAACGTGTTAATTTTAACCTGGTACTGCAAGCGTAGTAAGTCAATAGCATACTCGTCTAACCGGATGCCTTGCATAGTAGCTTCAGCTAATGGTAACAAACAGGCTTGTTCTATTATAAAGCCATTATATTGCTCAGCTGGTAACTTAGCTAGCAATACTTCTACGAGCTTCAAAGTAACCCGACAGTCTTCAAGAACACGCGCTGCCCAGTAAGCTGGGTCGTTAGTGGCTTTGTCTTTCATATCGATGAAAGTTTGCTCGTCAGGCAAGTGACGTTCGACACAAGCTTTTAAGGCATAGGAATTATGCTCATTAGCCTGGCTGTTCTCTACCCATTTAGCAAGTAAGGCGGAGTCACGCCATTTAATTGGCATTAACAAGTCTTTATTGCAAACTGACAAGCAACAGCTAATATCGAACCCTGCGTTATGTGCGAATACAACTTTGCCATTTAAAAACGCAAGCTCTGTAAGCAGGTCGTTTTTATAGTTGCTGTCTTTGTGGCTGATAACTTTATGGTAGCCGTTAGAACCGACAACGCAGAACCACGTTGTGTGGAACTCTTCGCGGTAAGGCTCAAGACCGTAAGCGTGCGGCTGAGATTTTAGAGTAGGGTCGTAAGGACCTGTCTCAAAGTCGATAACGTAGGTAGTCATTTCATTCTCCAGTTAAGAATTGTCAGTAGGGAAGAAGTAGAAGCCTTACTGAAGGGCTTGTCGGCTGCCACCTATCTACTTCTAAAAAAGGGTTTTGCGACAACGCTCTGATTGGTATCGTTCGTTGCTAAGCTACCGAGCGCCAGGCAGGATACTAAGTTACCTGGTAAATGTCACAAAACATAAGCTATTATAATACAAAATTAATTAGATGTAAACACCTTTTTAACTTCTAATTTTAGTTTGCACGCGCAAAACGCAACCAATCCACGCGCCATCGTAGAACTCACAATCATAGTCTTTAAAGATGTTAATTATCTGGCGCTCTTCGTCTTTAGAAAGCTTAGTACCGTTGTACCCTGTAGACTGGGTACAAAGTGCCCAGTACAACGCATTCGCTATTTCATTAGTACAAGGTATTAGCTTGTCTTGCACTAAGAAGTGGCACTTACGAGCTATGAACAAAGAGCCTGCTACTTGCTGGCCCTTAGTCTTTGCATACAGTCTAGCGGGGACTTCCATTAGTTGTCTCCTAAGGAAAGAAGTTGTCTTTAATTATTTTACCATTGCAACCATGGTATCTCTCATGGTTACGAATTGAGAACACCGTTACCATAGTATCAGAAGAAAGCCTTGATACCCGAGCTTTTTCAGAGCTGATGTTATCTTTGTCATACTCGATAAGCGGAAGGCCTTGTACTCTATTAGTTCCAGGACCGCACTTACGTACTTGCTTACCTTCTTTGCAAAGCTTGTTAGCTAGCTGGAGCGCTGTAGTTTTGTTGCCATTGCACACAGTTAGCTCTAATGCCAGGGTGAGTGACGCCTTAGTCTGTATGTCAGAATAGAACAACCCTTGGCCGCATTCAATAGCTTCTATCAAGTCACTATGTAAGTCACCTCGAGATTTAACTAACGCGGCACCATGGTCCGGCATTATAGGCGGCTTGAGCTCGGTTATTGCCTTTGACACTTTATAGTCTAGCAAGAACCGTTTAAGCTTACGATAAAAGATACAGCCGCCAACGTTATCATCATCAAGTCTATTACGAAGCGCTTGGTAGGTCTCTACAGGAAGCGGCATGCCTGTTATTAAGATAGGCGCAAACCGTGCATGGTTCTCTGACATCTCAAAGCTATCAACTATATTGCTATGAATTTCTGGAATTTTGTAGATAGGTGCCTCGTCGGGAGTATTCTGGTACAGGCGGCGTGCAGCGCCGTACTTAGCTGACATAAACTCTTTAAGTATTTCAACTGTTTCCAAACCCCTAGCGCCAGTCTGTAAGCCACCCGGCTCATTAAGTATAACAAATAACTTCTCATGATTATATTCCTGCCTGTCGTTTACTAAGCCTGACTTGCCAATAGTGCAACAATACTTGCGGCCTAGTAGCATGCTATAAATTTGTGCAGTTAAGTCTTTACCAACCTGTTGGTGCGTACTGATAAGCACGAAGCCCCAGGCTGGTGTCCATAACGGGTTCTGAATCTTTGCAGCGCGTTGACTGAGGTATAGGTCAAGCACTTCGTTGTCATGGTTACAAAGAAGCTCTACAACCTGGCGGAACTCGCCAAGCTCTTTGTCGTCCCAGCTTACTGGGTCGTGCCACGGCGCTATCTTAACAGGTCGATAAGTATTAAGATATTTGACACCGTTAGTTTCAAAGATTTCCTCAGGCGACGGCTTAAACCGAAGTGCTTCAACATCTATGCGCAAAGGACTCTCTAGCCATAAGCGCAGTTGCTTCATCACTATCATCTTGTCATTAGACGGTACGGCCAGCGTAGCAGGATACTGCTCTAGCATCTGCCCATAAGGCTTTGCATTGCCGTGCATTCTATCATACACTGTAGAGTCTGTTCGAATGTAGATAAAGCGTTGCGCCAAGTAGTCCATGACATCAAGAGACTCTTTGGCATTCTTTTGCCTGTCACGAAGCACTTTAGCCATCAACACATCTAAGGTAATGTCGTCACCTGGTACGGCCTCAAACTTAAGCTTGCTGAACTTGTCAGCAATAACATCGTCCTCTAAGTAATGCCACTTACCTGCAAAAGCAAGCAAAGCTTGGTCTCGCTTCCCATAAGGTACGCCGGCACCTTGTGCCATAGCTAAGTAGTTGTCAAAGTCGCTAGTAATGATTGCCATATCGTCGAGACTAGGCAAGTTCATAGAAGTATGACTGCCTTTTCTAGGAAGCTCTATTACGAGCTTTATAGGCTTTGATTCGTTGACAATCTTATAAGCAGGCCCGTTGTAAGTCTCTATGCAGTTAGGGCCTACAACATAGCCCCCAGTACCACGGATGTCCACGCCAGGTATGAAGCCTGTCATTGTTTTTACTTCGTAGTCAGGTGCTTCATAATAAAGATGGTAACCGCCTGACTTACTTTTAACTCTGAAGGTGCCTATGTCTAAGCCCATCGCAGATAGCTCTTTTATAGCTTGCTCAGGGTCTTGGCCTTCTTTGTTGTCTACGTCTATTATAATGTACTTGCCACCACGCACCGCGAACCACGCAATGTCACGCTCGTACTTCATTTTAGTTTCAGGATTATAGTCAACGTACGGCTCATCCCAATCGATTTGGGAATAGTCACGCTTTGACCACTCATGACTAGGAAAAAGCCCTTTCTTTGTTTTAAATAACGGCATTACGTCGTGCGACGCACCCGGTAGCTTCGCTAGGAAAGCGTCAATTAGTTTTTGCATATAACCTCCAAAGATTCACACCCGGCCGAATGTGAATCTCTATTATACTACAGTTGAATGGGTTTGTACACGCTTTAGCTTGTTGGACCGTAGGGCTTATAAGCTTATGTACTTGCGGCTCGAAGAGTCGGACGTACGAGTTTAATTTAAAGCTCGAAGGGCCATGCACACAGCTTTTACTACTTCTACATAAACAAATTTATCTTCACGTTGAGCCTTGTCTACAAATTCGACATCACTTCCCGTAAAGCAACCTGCTTCGAGCTTAAACCCATCAACATGCTGAATTAGCTTTACCTGTCGGCCTGAGCCGTCTACATTAGCTAGCAATAACCATCGCACCACTTTAACGCCTAACCAAGTACAACCGTTGCCAAGAGTACAATGGTTGCCGATAGTACAATGGATGCCGATAGTACAACCGTTGCCAAGAGTACAATAGTTGCCGATAGTACAACCGTTGCCGATAGGACAATAGTTGCCGATAGTACAACCGTTGCCAAGAGTACAACCGTTGCCAAGAGTACAATGGTCGCCGATAGTACAACAGTTGCCGATAGTACAATGGATGCCGATAGTACAATAGTTGCCGATAGTACAATAGTTGCCGATAGTACAGCTGTTGCCAAGAGTACAGCAGTCACCAAGAGTACAGCAGTCGCCGATAGTACAACAGTTGCCGATAGTACAATGGATGCCGAGCTTGCTGTAAGCTGGTATAGCTGTGTTACGTGCTATTTTTGTTTTTGCAGGAACAACAAACCCGCCTTTTTTATTTAAAGGAAACATTTAAACCACCATAGGTACTTTGATGTTAGAAGAAGGCTCATAGCCTGTTAGCTGAATGTCTTCAGGCTGAAGGTAGCTTGCTATAGTATCTAACGGAGCTTTACCTAGCACGCTCTCTGCTACATAAGGTCTTATCCAAAGACTAGGTAGCTTAGTAGTAGGTTGGCTAAGATACTGGTCGACATAGGACATAGGACCTTGCCAACTTATTACTGGCTCTAAGTGTTGCCCATAGATGTGACAGTCGGACATTATTAACGTCACAGTGCCAGGCTCCATGTTAACCATTAGAGCTAGCAGGTGAGTTAACAACGCATAGCTTGCCATGTCACAAGGGACTCCGAGTACCATGTCAGCAGAGCGCATGAACACGGTGGTGTGGAGCTTATAGTTGCCAGGCATAAACTTTGTCTCATCGGCTTCGTGAATTGTTTCAGGCGTTAACATCTCAGTATGACACTGGAAAGCAAAGTGACATGGCGGTAGGCACATATCTTCTAATTCGTCGGGGTGCCACGCAGTTACCAGGTGCCGACGTGATGTTGGGTCGGCCTTCAGTCCGTCTATAAGCCGTTGTAGCTGGTTAACTGGCAGTCGTTGGGCGTAGCGGTCTGATGCTGAGAACTGTCTCCACTGTACGCCGTAGATAGGCCCTAGGTCACCTTTTTTTACGATACCACGGCGCCACGCGTCTTCTTGGTTAGCTGTCCAGAAGTTGCAACCAAGCTTTACAAAATCTTCTAGCTTACTTGTACCTTTGATGAAGGCTAGTAGCTCGCCCTTGATACCAGCCCAAGGTAGGCGTCTACCAGTTAACATTGGGAAGCCTTCTTGGAGGTCGGCGGTAAGAACCTGGTTTAGTAGGCGCATTGTGTAGCCGTTACGCACTACGGTCTTTGCACCATGGTTTTGCACGTGCAAAAGTAATTGTCTGTAATTATTTTCGTACATCTTTGTATCCTCTTTCTATTGCAATGTCGGTCGAGACCAACACAGCCTGATTGGCTTGGTACTAAGCGCCAAGCCCTACGCTGTTTTGACGACTAAAGTAAAAACTCTAGTACTTCAATTAAACTTTCCTCGTCTCCTTGCTCATACATATAGATAAGGTCTTCAAAAGCTAAAATTTCTTGGTCATTTAAAAGACTGCTATCGTAGCCCAGTGAGTGAAGAAGTTTTCTGAAGTTCCCAATAATGTTAGTAAGCCCAGAATACTGCTTAATTGCAGGTCTTACTAAACCAAATTTTTTATTAGTTAAATTTATAGAGCTTAATATCTTCATAGCGTCCTCTTTCTATTGGCTTGGTACTAAGCGCCAAGCCCTACGCTGTTTTAGAACCATTTAATCCTGGCTACCAAACAATTTCAATAACTTCACACCAAAATTTTACATCTTCAAACGAGTTATAATAAAGTTTTCCTTCAACATTTTTCTGACTATCATAAACAAATATGTCATCTGCCCAATCTCCATTTATATTTCTAGTATCAATTACAATTCTATGCGTTCCACCAATAGTATTCAAACTAGGAACTGTAACTATATAAACTCTGTTATAAAAAATAGACGTGTCAACATATCGTATGAAAGAAATATTTAACTTTTCTAAAATTTTTATTTCAATATTCAAAGGTATGCCTATACCATCAAATTCAGGATACGCATTTCTTACTTCTTGATAATCATATCCTGTAGCACAGGCTATAGCTGCTAAAACGCACTCATTCTCAAATTGAGTTATTTGTTGCAACCATTTCATCTCTTCATTCCTATAATAGCCCCTCTCAACCTATCACCATAAAAAGATGCAAGGCTTAGGGTAAGTTTACCAATCAATTTAAACCCATGACTTCTCCTGTTTCCTAAGCGCTTCGTACGATGGCTGTTTTAGACCCATCTTTATACATAGCAAAAGGCATGCTTACAACGGTAGCATACCGTGCTTTGATTATTTGGCCGTGTGCTTCGTTGAACATTTGAAAAGCTACAGCCTCATACGCAGGTACATAGCCGTTAGCTTTTCTATAAGCTTTTAAACTTTGCACCATACTATTATAAGCCTCATAGGCTTCGGTCTTTTCTACTACGCTACCTGCTAAAAACTCTGGCGTCATGACAAACTTAGGGCCGCTGCCCATTTTAACCAGCGTCTGCTTATTACTAGAGACACGGTTTACTATAGCTTTTTCTTTAGAAGCGCGTTTCGTTAAGCGCTTTGCTGCAGCTTTTTCTATTTTTGCGGTACGCTTTGCTTCAAGCGCTTCAAATATTCCTAAGAACTCTGCCTCTATAGCTTCAAGTGATTCCATGTTAATATCCTCTTAATTGTACAAGAGCGGCTTGGCGTTCTCTGCTAGCCAGTTTATTGCGTTCCAGACTTATTGCTTTACGGATGTCTTGGTCGCTAGCGTCTGGAAACTGTCTTATCAGTACATAGACAAGGCGCTTGGTACCAAGCGCCAAGTGCTCTGCTGCTGCTTTACGTAGTTCTTCCATTGGTTTCTCCTATGATTGAACGTACATTATAACACATTGATTATTGGATGTACAAACCTTTTTTATACATGACACTGTACTTTTTTGCACTAAACTTTTTGACTTTGTACTACACTTTTTAAAGAATCAAGGACTTAGGCCGTGTACTAATGTATTTAGTATTAAACGTATAAAGTTTTTTTCTACGTTTTTTGCGCCCTGCAAAGCCTGTACTAAAAAAGTCTACAATCCCACGACCAATACAATTTTTAACACGGGCTAAGCTCTTCTTTTTCTTACCTTTTATTATTATTGTTGTAGTGTAATAAATAGATAACTAAAGGTATGGTATGGCTATATATATATAGGCCATATATATATAACTCATGGAGATTGTAGCTACAATTGCAGCAATTACTGAATCAATGGCTTAGGGCGTGTAAATGAGCATACATTAAAATAAATAATACATACTTTGCACGCGCAAACAGGAAGTCAGTATTCTAAGTAGTTGGTGCGCCGTCCTTGGCGCTTTGTACTGTTATGGCATAGGAAGCTTGCACGCTGCATTATCCATGAATACAGTATAGCAGTATTCATATTCAGGGTAGTTCTTAAACTTTTTACGAAACGCACGGAAGACGTACAGCTCCCAACGCGTGCCCCGTTGCGCTACCTCATACAAGGCACTAGGGCTGTCTATCAAAGAATAAAACATAGTCCAAAGACCCTCGACGTCTGTTTCGTCAGGTATATGGCGAGGAATTTCAGAAGCTAAACATTTCTTGACAAAGTGGCTAGTTCATAAGACAAAGCAAATTTAATTTGGAATTTCATTTTAGTATCCTGGTTATAAGCAGATAGAATTATCTACTTAGAATATTGACTTTACACAGTACCTAGAACCA
>Ga0172380_10001413_pt1 | contig 41166 bp, 68 predicted proteins | sample Leawe162metaG_FD_119747 | JGI IMG/M metagenome (GOLD analysis project Ga0172380, IMG submission 119747) | Leachate microbial communities from a municipal landfill in Southern Ontario, Canada - Leachate well 162 metaG | ecosystem: Engineered > Solid waste > Landfill > Unclassified | place...
TGTGCCGTGGCAAGTTGAGCGCGTAGGGCGTTATACTCTGCCCGTTCGATACAAACCACCTCCGTACTACTCGTTGGCGGAAATGGTACAGGCTCATAGTCGTAGTCACTCATTTGCGGCCTCCTGTCGTTCCCACCACGCATCAACCAAATTCATATAATGTTCCTCGTCGTCTGGTTCGGGCATCAGCCAGCTAATCATGTAGCCGTACTTGCCGATGTTGAACATCAGCTGATTGACCGCCGCATACTCACCTTTGGTCAGTTTGACGGTCGTCAACTCGCTCTTTAACTCCGCCTTGCCACCACATCGCGGGCATGGAGATAAGCGCGCCTTTATTTCATCTTCCACAGTTTCGTATTCCTGCATGTGTCTATCCTCCTGCGCGTGTGCGCTATGTGCTGCTGGTGGTGGTGGTTATAATTGCGGTCGCGGTTCACCGTCGCCCATGTGCGGCATAAACAAAACTACATAGCCCCAGACCGCACGGCTGCGTGCGTAGACAAACTTCCCGCTTCTACTCACCATCAACACGTCAGCCCACTCATTCGCGTAGCTTCCCGCCTTGCGTCTTGCATCGGCATTGGCGATTTGCTCCAGCATGTATGGCCCGCGCTCATCAATGTATGTTGCCATCCCTATCCCCCTCGCCACCATGACGCGGGTGGCGGCGCGCTAGGGTAGTGGCTAGGCGGCGATCAGACGCTTGTCAACGTAGTCTTTGGCTGCATCTATTGCCCGTTCCGCGATGTCAAAGTTTTCCTCGCTCTGCACAAGGAGCGCGCCATCAAGATCGTTGTTGGAAATCTCGGAAATCTCGTAAAACGTACATTCCAGCGGATCGAATGCGAGGCTATCAATTTTGGCCTCGATTTTGTAACCTCGATACTCGATTGCATCCATCGTGCTTGTTCCTTGCCCCCCTACGACGCCGCGGGGCCTGGCCGCTAGTCAATCTACTTGCTTTTTCCCTGTTGCCGCGCCTGTCGTTCGGCCTCGCTGCGGGCGAGTTTGGCGCGGATGGCCGCGACTAAGGCAGCGTTGTCGATCAAGAGTTGGCGGATGGTTTTCATGCGGCCCCCTTAATCATCTGCCACATATCCCTGATGGCATCGGCGTAGTCTGCGCGATATTGCGGGTTGGCGATCTTCTCGCCTGTCACCTCATCCACATAGTCAGCGCGCAGCCATTCCAGCAACTTGGAGGCCATCAACATGCCGGGGCGATCTTCGCTGTTAACGTAACGGCCCACCATCACACCCAACAGGTCGCGATAGCATTGCTTGTCCCCGGTGATGCCGTTTAGGATGCCAACCAGGAAGCGGTATTGATCGACCGACGCAGGGCCATTGCTTTTGAGGTGCGTGGATTTTGCCCAGCTTGCGAAAGATGCCGCGGTGCCGGATAGCTTCTTGGCGAGGGCCGCATAGTCAACGCCCCCGTTGGTCGCGTCGCCTTGCGACTGCTCAATCACGATCTCATCCGCGTCGGGTTCTGGCATATCGTCCTCGGCTACAACAAACTCCACGTCATGCACGGTGGGGCGCGGCGTTGGCTCGACGACGATAAGGCCGTTCTCGTCAACCTCGGTGCGGCGCGTGTTGGGCACGGCGCGATACTCTTCCTCGTGGCGAATGTCGCGCTCAAGGAACTGGATGCTCTGGCGCACTTCGGCGGGCGTGGCGGCCAGTAGGCTATCGAGCGAAAATTCGAGCTTGAGGACGGCTTTCATGGCGCGACGCTTGGCAACGTCTTGCTTCGTGCGTTGGGCGGGGGTGTTGTCCTCTTGCCAAGTTTTTTCCCACTTATTGTATTTGGCTTTCTTGGCCCAGATGCCCGTGGCGCGGCTCATGGAAGATTTCGCGCCAAAGATTTCGTAAACATCTTTTTTGTCAGAACGCCACAGGTAGGCAACGACGCCAGTATCCGCCGGATCGTAGTCTGCGCCGCGCCGCTCTATTAACTCCCGCTCTGTCATTTCCTCGGTATGGATATGATACGTCACGCCATGCAAGCTGCAATAGCGATCCGCGGCTTTCTTCCAGGTTTCAATCCCCATATCCACGGCCCAACTATCGCCAAAGGGGATGACATGCACGTCTTCGCCAGGGACTAGGCGGTAGAAGACACAGAGTTGCGCGGCTCGATAGACGGACTCGTTTAGCTTCCGTTCGAGTACGTTGCGATTCTCCTTGCCTAACTGCGTGTCGGTCAAGCGCGCCGATGGCAGCATGACGGCGATACGGTCGGCAATGGCTTTGATTTCGTCACGACTGCCAAAGACAGCGGGTGCATCTGCGCGCAGGGCTAAGGGTGCGTTGGTGTTGTTCATAGGTTCCTCCTAAAAGCCGAGGTGATCGGCGCAAGCGGCGGGCAACGAAGCGACGGACTCGGCGCGCAACGCGCTCATCCACCCGGCTTGGGCTTGGGCGTTCCGGCAGACGCAGAACGACTCGCCCGCTTCGTAGGCGTCCCATCCTGCCTGGTGCTCCTTGTATGCCGCCAGCAATGCGGCGGTAAAGGCGGTGCGGGTGGTGGTTGACTGTGCTGCTGTTTGCATGATAATATTCCTTTTGTCCCGATGGTCTCAAGTTGGATGTAGTGGCCCGCTTCTTTGTTTGCCCAAAGAAGCGGGTTTTTCTTGTTACGCCTGCGCTACCGCCTGTGCTGCCTTCGCCGCTTGTCCGATGGCCTGCGACCGTGCAACGGCGGCCTTGAGAGCTTCGCGCGCCGCCTTGTTGCGGCTGGCGTGGCGCTTGCGGGTTTCGATTGCTTTTTGTTGCGCTATGGAGAGCGTGTTCATGTGTGTGGCCTTTCGTGTGTGGCGATTAACTTCTTGTATATGTATTATAATGCATATATTGCGGTAAGTCAATACGATAATGCACCAAATTGCATGAAAAGTAACGCATGGCGCAAAACTTTAAGGTTTATGCACTTGCTATGTGCAATGGATTGCATTACAATAGAGGCATGAAAGGTGGTGATAGCGTGAAGTACCTAATCGACAAAGCGTGGCTCGACCGGCAGATGAAGCGGGCGGGGTTTAATAGCTATTACGAAATCGTGGAGTCTGCCAAGCACAGAGGTATTGAGATTGTTGTTCGCACCATCTACAACATGGCGGATGGCGGCAACTACTCACAGAAGTCTTTGGCGGCGCTATGTGCCGCACTTCGTTGCACTCCAGCCGACTTGATTCCAGCGTGGAATGGCGATGCCAACACACACGCCGCGCCCCAACCGGCCCAAGAACCAGAAACAGCAATCCTGTAATGTAACCAAGCGGGTTGGGGCGCACTAACGAAAAACGCCCCACACCCGAAGGCATGAAGCGTTTTTGTTTTCTCGCATCCACCGTCGCCACTCTCGCAAAGATACCGACGGTTGGATGCTTCACACAACAGGCCGTACCGCGCCTGTTTTATCTCAACACCCTCGCGGGTGGAGGATACTTTTATGAAATTAGTACCTATCGACGAAAACGGCTTTTGGGGCGCACTAGTTGAGCTTGGCGAATATGCCGAGTTAGTTCCGCATCTCGGTCAGATTCAGGTCGAGACTCTCAACGGGCTCCACTTCATCCGAATCGACACATTGGCGGACGACGACAAGCCCGGCAGGTGCTTTCTTTTTCCACCCAGCGCGGTCAAATTTGTCACGGTAAGCACAGAAGATAAGGTGCGTGACCATGCAAAACGCTTCAAGCCGTCAACTATGTCGGAAGCCCCACATAGCCAAAAATGAGCTTGATACCCATCGCGAGCGCAGCCTTCGCGATAGCCTCTACGCTGGCTGCACCGGCCTTGTTTGATGCTTCCATCAATTGCTTCCAGCGAGTGTCATCTCGTATGGATTCAAGAAATTCGTGGCCTTGCCAGGTGAGCCAATACTCATCAATTACGCCCCTGTGTTCGCGCCCCAAGACATACGGGCTGTCGGACAAGATTGTTAGATGGTACTTAACGGCACTTTCGTCGTAGCCATCGATTACGAGAATGTCGGGGAAGGCAACAACATAGTCCTGATCTTCTATCGCAAAAAGTATTTTTCGCACTAAGTCCATGTCGCGTTTCATCGGGGGACATCCTCCACACAGAAAGGACTTCACATGAACGAGTCAGACAAGACCAGCCAGGAACCGAAGCCAGCCGAGATGCCGGAGACGATGGTGATCAACGGCGTGACCTATGTTCGCGCGAGCAACTTTGTCGATGAACAAGTCAACTCGATTCGCTCCTATCAGACCATTGCCGAGCGCACCGGCTTGAGCGTAAAACAGGCCATATGGTTTCGCTATCGCAACGATAGAGATTGCATCATGCCCGACTAATACTCGCGTGACGTTGCTTTTCCCCGCGCTGCGGGTATTTTCTTGTGAATCGCCAGCACAGCTTTGTAGCAGGTCTGGTATTCGGCTACTAGCCGCTCGCGAATTTCAGCGGCGGTCTGTGGAACTTCAGCACCAGTAGGATGGAATGAGTCAACGCACTGAGCCATCTTCCACGCCACGAGCATTACTGATTGCTCTGGGTTATTGAACGTAAGTTTTTCGTCTGCCATTGGGGGATTTTCCTCCCTTAGTCGAAAGATTCCCTTTCCATCGTTTCTATGCTTGCCGGCTGAGCGACGGAAAGGGCAGCACCTTAAAAATTGAATCGTAGTACCAAGAGCGGGCGACGGGACTCGAACCCGTGATGACAGCTTGGGAAGCTGTTGTGTTACCGCTACACCAGTGTCCTCGCCAGGAGGCTCACGGGTGAAATAATGTCCTGGCGAATGTCATCCACCTCGTACAATGTGTATTCGGTGGTTTGACTGTAACTGGCGTGACCCAGTTGGCGACGGCGCAAGTCCGCCGATGCGCCCCCGGTCTTGTGGCGGGCGTAGTAGGTCGTGAAGGCACGTCGCAGGTCGTGACAGGCTTGAATCTGCTTTTCCAACCCGGCGCGCGCGATCAGCTTCTTGACAATGCCGTAGAGCGTGTAGGTCTCCAGTCGCTTGGCGCGGTAGGAGACAAAGAGTGGCCCGCTGGACGTACCCAGCGCGGCGATATGCTCAGCTACCAGCCGCCCCGTCGCCGCCTCAAAAGCGGCGTCCCGTTTGCCGTCGCGGTTGGCTTTGGTACGTTTGCCCCGCACGTTGGCGTACCCGCTGCAATCCGCAGCAAAATGGATGTTCTCGACATCCAGGCTCGACACCTCAGCGCAGCGCAGCCCCATGCCGATAAACACGGCGATGATGGCCCGGTCACGCACGCGACGCGGTGAGTTGTCGCACTCAGCCAGCAACCTTAGTAACTCATCCTCATTGGCGGCGCGCCGTCGCTCTTTGGTGCCATAGGCCACAGGCACCCATCCGCTGTAATTGTGATCGGTATAGCCATTGGTGTGCGCCCATTGCAGCACTTCGCGCAGGCTCTGCAGGATGCCTTTGCGGTAGGTGTAGGCGAGCGGCTTGCCCGAATTAGCAGATACCCGCTCGCGCAAGTGCCGCTCGAAGAGCCGCAAGTCGGAGGCTTTGAGCCGCCAATGCTGTGCCGAGCCAACCCCACACCACCACTCCATCACAATGCGTAGACGGCAGCCATAGGAGCGCGCAGTCACGACATCGACGCGTGCGCGACGGTCGATCAAGTACTGCTCTATCAGCCAGTTGAGATACGTCCCGTCGAGCGTGGGGACGATAGGTGAACGGGTGATTTTGCCGACATCAACGGCGTTAGCGGACAGCATGGCGATCTCCTGAGCTATGGGGTTGTAGGGGTATCGGTCGCGGGGGCGCGTAGATAGGTAGACGACTAGCCAGCCCCGCGGTTATCAGACAAATGACTTATTGATTCGAGTGTAGCAAGTAAAACGAGTTTTGTGATTGTTCGTTCTGACACTTTGGAAAGGATTTCGGTATGGATATTCCACTCCACGATTTACTACTATTTGCCGCCCCTCTCGGCGCGTCCGCCATCACCCTCGCCGCGATCCACTGGTTCCCCGGCGCGCGCGAGCTATCGCGCACCACGGCGTATGCCATCGGCACGCTCGTCACGGTGGGCGTTCCCGCTGCCGCGATGTTGTTGGCAGCTGCCTTGGGGTTGTCGCGTGGCGAGTTGTTCTGGGCGACATTGCTGCTGACGAACGCACTAGTAAGTGGGGCGACAGTCAACTTGGCTTACTGGATTGATGGCAAGCTGCCGCACGCCATTACGTTGGACGAGGTGGCAAATGAGCGCGGATAAAATCGAGGTCGCTGGCGTCACGTTTGACAAACCCGGCAACGATTGGGCTATCTACGTCATGGAGTGCATCCAAGAAAAGCCGTTGGCTGAGGCTGGCAAAGAGGTGGCGTGCCTAGTCGCCTATGCAATGGAAACCGAGCAATACGGCCCCTTCATCGTCGATATGCACGCCTGCGTTCACGCGTTCTGGGCTAGATGCAATTCTGCTATGCAGGAAGGTGGCCCGGCATGAGCGATCTTAACGAGTCGGAGTTGCGCGAAGCCTTGTGGTGGGCTGATTCGCCCGATATTTTCAAATGGCACACATGGGACGAGCAAGGTAAAACTTTCTGGGTTGCTCGTCCGCGCTTCGTTGGTTCGCGCTGGATGCTCTTCCCACCCGAAGACCACAACCCCTTTCGCGATTTAGACCTGTACGACCTAACGCCTTGCCCTGTCGAAATCGACCCATCCAAGACGCTGCGGCAACGCCCAAAGGCGCGCCCATGAACGGCGTTAGCACGGAGTGGCTTGAGACGCGTGAGGACGAGATCGCCGCGACGTTGACGGCTCTGGACGACGTGGAAGAGTTCCGCTTCGTCTTGCGGCTGGTGCAGAAGCGGAACGGCATCACGCCCGCGCTCTACCAGGACTTGACGCAGCGGCTGGATCGGATTGCCACCGCGCTGCAAACGGGAAAACGGAATACGGCAACATTACGCAACGGAGGTAACAGGTGAAAACGGAGGTCAATCGTGGAATCAGGTTTGTTGATCGTAGTGGTCGCTATCGGCGTGCTGTGCGCGGTGCTGGGTATGAAGCCAGAGCCGTCGTGGCCGCGCTGGTCTTGGCGGCGGGTATTGTCGCGGCGGGCTTCGTCGCGGGCTACGCGGCTGGCCCGGTAGTGTACGGGCAGGGGATGCCGGGGCTGATGACTGACCAGTTCATGCCCTACGTGGGCAAGTGATAGATCGGCGCAAACGGTTCACGCCGCGAGGGGCTGCAACGACCCCATGCGCCACTGAGGGAAGGGGAGTCGCAACACGTGTGCCCATGCCGGGAGTGGTGGCATTGGCAGCTATACAAGGGACTCGCACGGCGCTAGCGTCTATTACGGCGGTCACCTGTAGCGAACCAGAGGGGCGGCCATGCCGGGACGAGGCAAGCCCGGTGAATCATACGGCAGGGAGTGCGAGTGGGTGCCGCGTGTACGGGTCGCAACCGTTGGGTGCTTAGGCCAACAGGCGAACTAAGCGGGGTTCGAGTCCCCACCCTGCCACACAATACATCGCACCGCCACCGTCCGGGGCCTTGTTCCTTTCGCCTCGTCAAAGCAGCGGCAAGCCACACCTACATAATGACGGTAGAGGTACACCAGTGGCAGCAAGTAGTGTGTAGTTCCTCCTCAGTGGGGCCGTATGGGGTGCGAGGGGAGCCAATCCCCATACGGCGACGAACTAGCACAGAAAGGCAACGTAACATGATTAACCCGATTTGGTTTCATCGCAAGGAGCAATTCGATCTCGACTGTTGGCCGCTGATTTGCTTGCACTGGCGCACCATCAACGGCAGCAAGCGGCTTTTTTGCCTGTGGTTGTGGGGCATTCAGATCGGCAAGTTTATAGCAACGCGCAAAGCCATCGGCTATCGACACCACATCTATCGCTTTGGGCTAGGGTGGTGGAAGCCATGACCGCGCTCAAAGTAGGCGACCGCGTAAGCTGGTGGGAAACGTTTAAGAACACGAAAGAAACGCCGCGCACAATGACTGGTGCCGTGGTATCGGTGCATGGCGCGTGGGTAGGCATTCATGGCGAAGGCGATGGCTTTTTAGGTGGCACATGGGTGCGCGACGTTGCCAAGCTCACCGTCGTCACGCCCAGCGACACCGCCGTCGTGCGCGCCTGGAATGCGCGCGAGCTACCCGACGATGTACGCACGCGGGCGATCAGCAGCTTACGCGACCTGGTAGACGACTACGATTTTGCTGTGGGCAATGCCGGGGATTTGGGCGGGGCTGAGATTGACTTGAGGGACATGACAGCATGACGCGCAACTTCAACCGCCTACGCACGGCTATCGACCGCCGCAACTCAAACTGGCTGGAAGATGTTGAGCCGGAAATCGCCCAGGCATTACGCGCCGAGGTCGAGGATGGCGCGACGCCGGACGAAATCGAACGCTTTGCCGTGGAGGTTAGCGGCGAGAGCGAACGGTTCACAAAAAAGCTCAAGAGCGCAGCACGGCACATTGCGGGGGTGAAGGCATGAGCGACGACACAAGGGCATTGGCTGCCAAAGGGCGCGAGATGTTTGGCATCAAGATTCGCTGCACCCACAACGCGGTAACGCTGGTGCAGCATGACGACCCTGAGTTCGGTTGGTTTGCCTGTTACCAGTGCGACGATTGCGGGCAGATTACGCGCCGCGAGGTGACAGCCGACGACCTAGACCGTGCCAGCAATGCGCCGTGGCTGGATGTGGCAATGTACGAAGAGGTAACCACCGAACGCCTACCGGGGCAAACGCTCGGCAAGACGCTCTCATTTTTCGGAAAGGCAGCACGATGAAGCGTCGCATGTTAGATGGGGGTATATGGGCCAATGATAAGTTTGCGCGGTTGCCATATCCAGCGCGCCTGTTGCAGATGGGATTGATCAATCTGGCAGATGACCAGGGCAGAGTAATCGCACATCCATCTTACTTGCGGTCGCAGATATTCCCGTATGACGAAGAGGTGTCAGGTAGCGATATTCGGACTTGGCTTGCCGCTATCGTCAATAACGGCACTGTCATCGCCTACGAAACCGAGGGCAGGGAATACATTCAGCTAGTGAACTGGTGGGCCTATCAGAGTCTGCAATATGCCACACCCTCTGAGCATCCCCGCCCTGAAGGTTGGCAGGATCGCATTCGCTACAACGCCAAAGGTGGCATGACTCTTACTTGCAATTGGGTAACGCCCAAAGGCGAAACACCTGACGACACTTGCGATCAAGGTGGAAACCCACTCCCCTCTACCGATAGTTTACCACGTAGAAACCCAGGTGGACGCCCACCACAAAACCCACCTGGAAACACAAATAAAGAAGAATTAAAGAGTAAGAGTAATACACGTGCGCCCGCGCAGGAGGAAGCGTCCAAAATGCCCCAACCGAACCCGCGCACACGCGCCGATGTTGCCGCTGAACAAAGCGCACGGATTATGAACCGTGAGTACACGGGCATCAATCCCAAGCTCCTTACCAAGTTAACCAACCACATCAAGCGCATTTATGGCTACTCGGCACTGATTGACAAGCCAGGGAGCGACAGCCTAGAGGACGAAATGCGCGGCCTTGCCTATGAGCTTTGGAAACTCGGCTTTAGCAGCGACGAGGACATGATTGATTTGAAAAACTCTTGGGAGACTTACGCCACCCACTTTACGAACAAACGCCCCGGCAAGGATCAGCTTTACAAGCTGGCGATCACCATGATCAGCGCGTCTCCTGACACTACCGCCGCCGTTGATTTCGCCTTTGAGGACGTACACCCATGACTACCGACACCCCTGTTGCTCTGCTCGGACTCACCAACTACGACGCTGAAACGTCTGTCTTGCACGCCATGCGAATGGACACCAACGCCGCCATCGAACTGGCACAACTACTTGCCCCCACGGACTTCTACGACGTTCGCAACGCCATCGTCTTTGAGGCGATTAGCACGCTTTTGATGGGCGTGGAGCAGATTACCACCGACGGCATTTTAGCCGAATGTCGCAGCATCCTACGCGAGCGCAAGCTCAAGCAATACATCGACGCCGACTACATCGAAGGGCTAGTGGGCGGGGACATCCGCCGCGCGCCGATGTATGCCAATATGGTCAAGAAGCTGGGTTGGTTGCGGCAAGCGGGCGATTTTGCGTTCTGGCTGGTGCAAGCACTGCAGGAACGCCCCAAGCCGGATGAACTATTCGCCGCCGCTCAGGAACGTTGGCAGACGCTTGCGCCAAAGGACAAGGCCAGCAACTTTGTCTATGGCTGGGACACCATCAAGGCGCATCGCGAGATTGTGCGCCAACGCGTACAGCAACGGCAAGAGGGCGTGATTACCCGCTTTGATTGGCCGTGGGCCTCGTGGAACGCCAAAGTACGCCCCTTGCCCCCCGGCATGGTGGGCATCATCGCCGCCCCAGATGGGCAAGGAAAGAGCATGTATCTTGAGCAAGTGGCAGAGCATTGGGCCAGCCACGGCCAGCATACGGTGATCGTGCATTTGGAAGATGCGCTGGATTACAAACTAGATCGCCGCCTTGCTCGTCATGCCAGCGTTGCCCTGGACAAAATTGAGGATGGCAACCTAACCGAGTATGAGCAACACCAGGTCAACGAAGCCGATGCGCGTATCAGTCAGTGGGCAAACTACCTCCATTACTACCACGCCGCCGGGGAAAGCATGACCACCATTTTGCGCGAGTTGGAAGCGCGTGTAGCGGAGGGCGTCTGTCAAGCCGTGGTCTTTGACTATCTGGACAAGGTACAACCCACACGCGGTCAAGCCAACGTCTATGGCAGCAACACCTGGGAACGCCAAGCCAACGACATGGAGCAACTCAAGACCTTTGCCGAAAAGAGCCGCGTGCCAGTGTTCACGGCGACGCAGGGCAACAAGTCAATGCAGGGCAGTGGCACGCAGACGCGGCAAGCCATTCAGGGTAGCGGGCAAAAGAGCCAAAAGGCGCAACTTGTGCTGATTCTTACGCGCGACCTAGTGGGTGACGAAGGCTTACGCGACAAGAACGGGCGAGTCTTGGCTGAACCTGGCGAATACAGTCCTGTCGCCAAGCTGCACATTGACAAGCAAAATCGCGGTAAGACGGGCGACTTCCAGCAATACATCGTGGGTCAATTCTTTACGGTGCGCGACATTCAATTCGAGCGCAAGGAGTTGTCATGACCCGCATGACCGATGTTCAGTTGAAACAATTAATGATGTCGAACCCAGACATCCGCATGGATGGCGCGGCCCCTGTGCAACGCCTCGTTAGCGCGGCGCACCCTGCCCAACGCGGCGAACCTGAACACCTCATGCAAGCCGCCATCATCGCCAAAGTAGATGAGCTTGCCGAGCATGACCCGCGCTGGCGTTATCTGTTTGCCGTGCCGAATGGTGGGCATCGCCACCCCGCCGTTGCTGCCAAGCTCAAGGCCGAAGGCGTGCGCCGTGGGTGTCCAGATTTGATATGGCCCCTCAAGGCACATGGCTATGTGGGGCTGGTCTTGGAGCTAAAGTGTGCAAAAAATTCAACAACTCCCGAACAGGACGACTGGCTGAACTGGCTATCGTCGCAGGGCTGGTATGCGCGTGTGGTGCGCGACGACGCAGACAAGGCGATGGCGTTGCTGCAATGGTACTTGTCGGGCGCGCCCGCCGTCGAACTGGAGCGCAAGGTGGTGGGGGGATGAGCTACACGCTATGGCAGGGGGATTGTATCGCCTACATGAAAACGATGGCTGACAAGTCGGTGGACGCAGTGATCACCGACCCGCCCTATGGCATCAATTACAGCCCTAGTCAGAACACGGCAAAGGCATGGGGCAATAAGACCTTCGTGGGCAAGACAGTCGTTCCCGATGATGATAAACCATTTGACCCTGAGCCGTTACTGGGCTTTCCAACCGTGATTGTGTTTGGTGCAAATAACTTTGCCGACAAACTGCCATCGTCGCGCGGGTGGGTGATTTGGGATAAGCGCGAGCATATCGCCTCAAACGACTTTGCCGATTGCGAACTCATTTGGACGAACGTTGATGGCGTGGCGCGCATCTTTCGGCACTATTGGAGCGGCGCATTGCGTGCCAGTGAGCATGGTGAGGCACGCGTGCATCCAACACAAAAGCCTATTGCGCTGATGACTTGGCTGATAGCCAACTACACAAAACCAGGAGACACCATCCTTGACCCCTATATGGGTAGTGGCACAACTGGCGTAGCTTGCATCAAAACAGGGCGCAAATTCATCGGATGTGAGATCGATTCAGGTTATTTCAAGGTGGCCGAGAAAAGGATTGCCGAGGCCGCTATGCAATTGCCCTTGCTGGAGGTATCCGCATGACCCTCGCCATCATCACCACCGCGCTCTTCGGCACACTCGCCATCGCCACTCTGCTCTACGCCATGCACATGCGCGGCGAAAACGACGCGTTGCGCGAACAGTTGCGCGACCGCGAGGCACTCATCACCGACTTGATCATGGGGGACGAATGAGCGTAGACATGGCAGTCCCGCAATGGCTTGCCGACAAGTGCAATCTATGGATCGCGCGTCTATCAATGGAGGAATGGACAATCGGCATGGTCTTGGCTTTGGCCCCCAATGACGATGTGACGACAAGGGCACTGGCTGAACAATACCCCGATCTCAACTACGGGCGCATCACCATGCGCGTGGACGTAGAAGATGACGAAGATTGGGAATCGTGCCTAGTGCATGAACTATTGCACATCAAGCACAGCCGCATTGATGCCACGGTGCAAAAGGCCATCTTGCCACAATTGCAAAGTAGCGCGGCAGATATGGCGGATGTGGTCTATCGCGCCGCGGTCGAGTCCTACATTTACAGCATGGCCTGGACGCTGATCAGGGGCTATCGGGCAACGGGAACGGAAGGTGAACAGTGAGTAAACCAACGCGCGTCGCCCCCTGCCATCCGTGCGTTGCGATATTTCGCGGCGTGCGCCATACGTCGCGCCCTGGACAGGTTGAGCATATCCACGCGCCTGTGCAGATTGCCGAGGTGTGGGTAGGTAGGCGCAAGGAATTAGCGGTGCTGATGCTGGGACGGGCAACAAGGTTTCCATTGGCGAACTTTGAGGGGGATTGGGAATTGCTAGCGCTAGACGACGGTTATAAGCCGCTGGTGGACTTCTGGCCCGCTATGGACGATCTCCCGGACGGCAACGACATTCTGCGCGAGAAATACGGCGCGCCCGCGGGCATCCCTGACGATTCGCAAACGCATTGACGTAACGTGCATTTTGGTATAGACTAGGAGTGGAGATATGGCCTGTGCGCCGTCAAAATATGACCAAATGCTTGAGGAATTGCGCGCGGTGATGAAAAGCTGGGACGAAGAAGGCACGCAAGGCGAACTCGTGCTCGTGCGAGGCCAAAACCAGTGGCAGCCGGAATTGCGGCCACGTATCAAGCTCGACGCACTCAAGCACGAAACGGGCGGCAAGGCCATCATCAAGACTTAAATAATTTACGGCGTAGCATTAGCCGTGGATATGCGGCCCAAAAAAGGGCTTACCCGTTGGCGGGGACAAGCGCGCGCATAGCGAAGAGTGTCATTGCCAACGATGACACTCGAAAATCAAATCAGTTCGCTGCCTTTGGCGGGAACAAGCACTCGAAAGAGTTTGGCTTGTTCCCGCCATTTTTATTTGCATCGCATGGCCGCAGAAGGACAGGGCGCATGACTGAGAATGTCGAACGGTTGCAACCAGCGGGGATTTGGGCGTGGAGCAATTAACAAGGCGTGTGGATATGATTGAGTCACGCGTATGGAAACACGAGGAAGCACTATCCGACCACGGTGCAAAACTGGCATCCCTCGAAACATCGCGCGACAACGAAAAGACGCGGCACAGCACCACGCCTGCCTGGATATTTGGCACCATCTCCGCCGCCGTCTCCCTGGCGGCCCTGCTCTTCAATTTATATCTCGCGGGGCTAAAACCATGAAAGACTTATTTTTTGGGACGGGCGGCATTATTGCGTGGTCAGTGATGACCGCGGTCTTTGCGTTTTTAGCCACGTACACCTGGCTCATTGTGCATGAGGTGGGAGGCATCCGCGGCACAGCGATGGCAACGCTGTTTACAGGCATGACGATCAACACGGCGGGCTTTGCGCTACTGCTGTCGCATTCCGCTATTGTTTCCGGCGCGGTTATCGGGGCCATCGTCACCGCGGTTTGGTGGCCCATTTTATTCGCCGCCATCGTCCTTGCCGACCTCTACGCCGCTGACCGCAATGGGCATCGCAGTTTTACAACGCGCTCCTACCTCTGGTTCAAGCGCGCGACGAAGGGCAAAGACAACGAACGGCAATTCACAGCCTGATTGAGTGACACAGGAGCATGATTGTGAACGAAGCTAAAGTTTGGTACGAAAGCAAAACTTTATGGATCAACATTCTGACCGTAGCGGCGATGATCCTTTCCTTTGTGGTAGACACGAGCATGGCCGGGGGCTTGCCACTTGACCTTGACCCGCGTTGGATTGCGCTTGCGCTCGGTATCATCAACATCGTCCTGCGTAGTGTGACCAATCAGCCTGTAACGCGCAGCAAGAGCGACGCCGTGGCGACTACGCCCGCAACGCCTGTTGCCCCTGCCAAGCCGCGCGTAGGGCCGGATGGGTTGCGCTAAGTATGGGACTAGCACAAATGGTCGATTTGGGGTATAATTACACGAGTAGTAACCGAATAAATGACCGTGGCGCGACTGGAATCGCCCACGGCCTGAGCAATTGTCACGGAAGGACAATTACTATGAACTATCATACCTTACCCCTCTTCGCGCTCAAAGTCTGTAAGACTTGCGGCGAGTCTAAGCCCCTTACTGAGTACCACAAAGGCAATGATGCTGACGGTTTGCGCCATGCGTGCAAATCCTGCACCAACGCGCAAAACCGTTCCATTTATCAAAAGAATCACGATGAGCATTTAGAGGCAAAGCGGCGTTATCGCCGCGAGAATCCTGATGCGCGCCGCGCCACCATTGCCCAACACGAGCAACGTCATGCCGAGAAGCGCGCCGCTTATTATGCCGTTTGGCTGGAAATTAAGCGCGGCAATTTGCCCCGCCCTTCAACTCAGATGTGCGCCATCTGTTCAGGTCGAGCGGCAATATACCATCACTTTTCCTATGAGCCTGAGCACATGTTAGATGTGACACCGCTTTGCCGCGTGTGCCACGGCAAGGAGCATCAAAAGTATGGCGCGTAATCTTCGCGGTGCCTACATGACCTTCGCGCATGACCGCGCCGAGGATTGGCAATTCTTGCGCGACTGGCAACCAAACGTGGTGCGGCTGATGGTGCAGGGCAACCACAACGACCCCAATAGTGTGAGTGTGCCATTAATTGAGCGCGTGCATCAGACTTGCCCCAATGCGACGATCCTGTTGCGTTGTTGGGACGTAGACGACCGCAACTTTGAGGCACACGCGGCGATGGCGCAAGACCCCAAAGGGGAAGCCGCTCGCCAGGTGGATTGGTGGGCGAGCCTCCTTGACCGCATTCAGGGTGTGCCGCGCAATCAGCTAATGGCTGGCCTCAACAACGAGACAGGCCCAGAGAAAGACGGCGCGCTCTACGACTACACCATGCGCGCCTTAGCCCTGGCGACCACGCGCCAAGTGCGTTTGGGCGTCTTTGTGTTTAGCGTGGGGCGTCCCGCTTTGACGGGCGAATCACAATATGACATGGCCTATTTTGCCCGCCTGGAGCCGCTCATCCTTGCCAATAATGGCGCGGTACTGCTCCACGAGTATATGCAGCCCGAAGGCATGTACGCCGTATGGACAGATGAGCATGGCAACGAGCGCAAGGATTACACCTACCTGATTGGACGCCATATGCGCTGGCCGCTGAATGTCCCCATCATCATTGGTGAGTGGAGTATCGACGGCTTGCTTTACAACCGTCATCCACACCCCATCTATGGCAATAACGGCTGGCACAATTTCAGCGAATGGCCCCCGTCGCGTTACGCCGATGAATATGTCGAGTGCATCCGGCAAGCCAGTGACAACGTAATCGGCATTTGTCCGTTCCTGAGCGACAACGGCGATAGCACAGGCAAATGGAAATCCTTTGACGTGCTGGAGGCATACGGGGAACTGCTTAAGCGCAAAGACTTGTGCGTGAAGGATAGCCCCACGCCACCCTTCACCACGCGCCTGCCCGCCATCGAAGCCCCGCCCCCCGCGCCTGTAGAGCCGCCAAAGGAACCGACGCCTATGCCAAGCGGTGATAATTGGGCGCGCTCAATCGCTTTCACCGCACGGTGGGAGGGGGGCTACCAGAACGTCGAAAACGACGTTGGCAACTGGACGGGTGGCGCGGTTGGGGTAGGCGAAAACAGAGGCACGAACTTTGGCGTGAGTGCAGCATCCTATCCACATCTCGACATCAAGAATTTGACGCGTGAGCAAGCGCACGAGATTTTCAAGCGCGATTATTGGCAAGCATCCGGCGCTGACAAGCTAAGCTGGCCCGCGTGCCTGATTGTATTCGACACTGCGATTTTGCATGGCGTAGGCACGGCTAAAGCATGGCAAGCCGAAGTCGGCACCAATGCCTTCGCCTTTGCCGCCAAGCGTTTGCGCGTCTATCCCAAATTAGCCAATTGGGATTATTGGGGGCGTGGCTGGGTTAATCGTGTGGCTGACTTGTTAGTGGAGGCAAGCAAATAACATGCGCCTGCTTTTCCTGCTCCTGCTCACCGTGACCGTCGCCGCGTGTTGCATCGTGCCGCTGACGCCCAACCCGTTGACGAAGCCGCCGATGCCATTGGGGGAGCCTGTGCCGCGGATAAGCCCGTACAAATGGGGTAGCGCATGAGCGCGCTCATCGTCGTCGCCTTTGCGCTGCTGTGGGGCGGCTGCGTATGGGGGATTGGGTGGAGGTAGAGTGAGCAAGGAATACACGACCGAAGTCAAAGCGGCTGTCATGGCTGCGCTAATGGATGGGCAGTCGTTGCGGCAAGTGGCGCGTGAGCATGGCGTTCCGAAGGGGACGGTAGAGCATTGGGGCAATGAGGCAAAGCGGATTGTTACGAGCGTCTCAACTGTCTCAGACACAAAAAGAGAACGAATCGGCGAGCTTTTAATCGACCTTTTGATTGCCAAAATCGAGGCGCAAACCGCAATCTCGCGACACGCAACAGACAAGGCTTGGTTGTTCAAGCAGGACGCGAGCGCGCTGGCAATGTTTTACGGCGTGAGTGACGACAAATTGGTGCGCTTGCTGGAGAAATTCGAGGGTGCTGGGACTAACGCTAGAACTACCGAAGGTTGATACAGGGCCATTTAATTTCAGCCAAGCCAACGATAAGATAACGGTGGCGCCGGAGATGGTCGCGGCCAGATCGAACCTGCTAGACTTCACGACCTACACCAAGCCTGACTATGAAGTCAATTGGCATCATCGGGTTGTGTGTTCGTACCTTGACGAGTTTGTGGCAGGGCGCATTAAGCGACTCATGCTTTTTATGCCGCCTCAGAACGGCAAGTCAGAATTGGTTTCGCGTCGCTTTCCCGCCTACATTTTGGGGCGCAATCCAGACGCTCAAGTTATTGCATGTAGCTATGGAAGTGACCTGGCGCAAGCGATGAATCGTGACGTACAGCGCATAATGGATGATGAGCCATACCAGGAGCTATTCCCTGGCACTAAATTATTCGGCGCCAATGTCCGCACGGTGGCAAGCAAGACGTGGCTCCGCAACAGTGATATTTTCGAGGTGGTGGGGCATAAGGGTGTGTATCGGTGTGCGGGTGTCGGCGGGCCTATCACGGGCAAGGGAATGAACTATGGCATCATTGACGACCCCGTAAAGAATCGTCAGGATGCCAATAGCACGACGATTCGCCAAGCTGTATGGGAGTGGTACACATCCACCTTTTATACACGGCGTCGCCCCAATGCTGGAATTTTGTTGACTGTTACGCGGTGGCATGAGGACGATTTGGCAGGACGCCTTTTGGCCTTAGCCGACAGCGACCCCGGTGCTGATCAGTGGACAGTGGTGGAGTTCCCCGCACTTGGTGAGTGGGACGACAAGCACCCAAAGGCAAAAGAGGATCCGCGAGGGGAGGGTGATGCGCTTTGGCCGGAACGATACAGCCTGCGGGACTTAGCCGCAACTCGTATCAATGTGGGTACTTATGACTGGAATAGTCTCTACCAGCAAAGACCAACGCCACCCGATGGCGGCATGTTTAAGCGTCAATGGTTCGAGATTGTCAACGTTGCGCCACGACTGACAACACGCGTGCGCTATTGGGACAAGGCGGGCAGTAGTGGCAAAAACGACTACACAGTTGGCGTTTTGATAGCGCGTGACAAATTGGGCCAATTCTACATTGAGGACGTGGTGCGCGGGCAATGGTCGGCATTGGAGCGCGAAAACATCATCAAGCAAACGGCGGCGATGGATCACGACCTGACAGGCAGCACGACCATTTGGCATGAGCAAGAGCCGGGGAGCGGCGGTCTGGAAAGCGCACAAGCCACCTCGCGCAACCTAGCGGGTTATGCCGTCCACACCGAGCGCGTCACTGGCGACAAAGAAACGCGTGCCATTCCTTTTGCGGCCCAATGCGAGGCGGGCAATGTCAAGCTCGTCAAAGGCGACTGGAACGCCGCTTTCCTGAATGAGTTAACCAGCTTTCCCTATGGCACGAACGACGACCAAGTAGACGCGGCGGCAGCGGCTTTTAACAAACTGGCGCAGCCTGTTCGACGCAAACTAAGCAGTCGGGAGTATTAAATGACCATTGACCTGTCCAAACTTACGCCGCCCCAACTCGATAAGTTTATCCACGTCCAAAGTATCATGGCGGGGCAAGCCGAGGCCGCGGCGTTGATCAACACGCTACGCGACTATTACGACGGCTTGCATCCGATATACCTCTCTGACCGACAGAAAGAGTACCTTGAGCCTGCGCTTAAGACGCGCAAGGGCGGCACGGAGTCTGGCGATGTGCGTGCCAGCTTGACCAGCGGCGATTTCACCTTTAGTCAGAATACCGTCAAATCAGTCATTGATACGCTTCGCGAACGCCTGTCGGTCAGTGGCTTTACGGTCAACGGCGCGGGCATGGGTAGCACGGACGGCGAGGTTACGCCTGCCACGCAACTGGCCGCGCTGATGTGGTCGTGGTGGGAGGAGAATCGCTTCGACGCCCAGCAAATCAGGCTGCACCGCCGCGCCATTCGCGACGGCAAAAGCTACGTCATGGTGGACTATGACGACGAGAACCAACGCCCGCGCTTTACGCTGCACTCTGCCGACGATGGGCGCACAGGTATTACCTGCCACCGTGACCCAGAGATGCCCGACCGCATTTTGTTTCTCAATAAACATTGGTACACCTATAACCCACTAAAGGCGGGCGAAACAGGAGAACGGCGCAAGAATACTTATTTGCCAGGTGAAATCCGCAAGTACATCATGGGTAAGGCTGGCTGGTTGAGGATGGATGGCAACGAAGCTGCCTTTGACGAGGGCGATAACCAATGGCCCCTGCCGTGGGTAGACCGTGATGGCGACCCCATCGGCTTGACGGTGATTGGGTTCGAGAACCCTGGCGGCAGCGAAGTGGCGCAAATCATCGGCCTGCAGAACGCGCTCAACAAGTCGTGGCTGGATTTGCTGGCCGCCGCCGACGCCGCGGGCTTTCCCGTGCTGGTGGTGGAGTACGAAGCCAATGGCGTGTTGCCCCCCGCCACCGACGATGACGACATTGACGATGACGACGAATTTTTCATGGCCCCAGGCCGCGCGCTGGAAATTGATGGCGGGCGCGCACATCGCCTGGAAATTGCCGACCTCAAGCAGTTGATCGACACCATCCATTTGATTGTCGAGACGATTGCGGGGATTAGCAGAACTCCTCAGTATTATTTGCGTCCTGTCGGTGGCGATGTGCCAAGCGGCGAGGCGTTGAAGCAACTAGAGAGTGGGTTAGTCAGCCGCGCCATTGAACGCCAGTTGATTTTTGGGCAAGCATGGGCGGACGTGATGGTGATGGCGTATAAGGTGATGCGCGCCTTTGGCCCATCCATCCCTGAAGTGCCAAAGCTCAAGGTGCAGACCAGTTGGGCATCTGCCGAAACGCGCCAGGAACTCAACGACAGCCAGCGCGGAGAAATTCTCAAGCGGCTCGGCATTCCAGACGAAGTTATTTGGGAGATGCTCGGCTACTCACCCGCTCAGATCGCCAAATGGAAAGCGACGGCACGCAGCGACCAAGCCGCCACCGTTGCCACGATTGCCACCGCCATGCAGCGGGCGACGCCGACGCAGAGCGCGCCAGTGACCAACGTAGTTAGCAATAACGGGAACGGGGTGACGGCGTGAGCGACGATACAAAGGACGAAGTAATTCGGCAGTTGGTCATTCGCATACAGTATCTTGAGTTTGAGCATGAAAGTTTACGCAGCCGATACAATGTGGTGGCAGAGCGTCTGCGTGAATTACAGGAGTCTCATCCCGCGTTGGCGGGCATTGACTACGAAATGCACGATGCGGAGATAAGGGCCGAAATGGATAGGATGGCGGACATATACGTAACAAGAAAAAAAGATGAGGTGCAACCATGAGCGCGCTTGAGCCACTCGTCGCCATCTTGCCACCTTGCCCAAATTGCGGCGAGGATGATCTATGGCGCACGCGCGACGTGGTTATAGTCAAGTGCCGCGAATGCGGCTGGAGCAGCGGCGAATTAGGCAGGGGCGTGACGACCAAGGAAGCCGACACGCTGATTGCGGCGGCGATTGAAGAGCGCAAGGGGCAAGCGTGAATCCGTTATTGCTCGCATTGGTTGAGGCGGGGGTGATTTCTGTCGCCGACGCCGAACGGATAGACCGCCAGCTTTCTCCCGACGCCGCGCGCGATTATGCCGAGGGGCTAATCACGCAATCCTTTGCGCGTGGACTCAACGCCCAGCAGCGTCGCATCCTGGACGTGCTCAATGACACCGAGGGCAACCCCACGCCGCGCCAGCTATCGCGGCTGTGGCAGGGCGAGGATGACTTGCTGTGGGCGAGTGTGGGTGAGGATTTGCGCTCGATTGCGATTGACCGCGCAGTGAGTGCGAGTGTGGCATTGGGCGACGATTCGTTATGGCAACTTGTTAACGAGGAAGTTCTGTCATGGGTAGATGACTATTATGTCAATTCCGACGCGGGCAACTTTGGTTCGATTCCCAACCTTAACGAGACTTCAAAGAACGCTTTCGCCCAGGCATTTCGGGATTGGCAGCGCGGTGAGTTAGCGACGGCGGGCTATCGCGATGGCTTGCCTGAGTTGATTCGCGCGTTGGAGCCGACATTCGGCGCGGTGCGCGTCGAGGCCATCGCGGTCACAGAGTATACGCGTATCGCGAGTCAAGCCGAGCTTGCGGCGGGCAATGCCAATCCAGACATTGAGGGGTGGATTTACAGCACGGCAAACGATAGCCGCGTTACGGAGTTGTGCCGCAGCGGAGAGGGCGCGATTATGCTAAAAGGTGAAGACACCTTTTCCGACGGCAAAGGGCCGCCACCGCGCCATGTGCGCTGCCGGTCTGGGATTTCGCAGATTTCCGGCCCCGCGCTTGAGGCGTTGCGGCGCGATGGATTGGTAAGGGAGCGAGAAAATGGCTGAACAGTACAGAGGAAATCGTTTATTGCCAAGATTCCATGCGGGACTACTACCGTGCTGGTATTGGCCCTACCTCAAGCATTTCCGCATTCGCGGGGCATTCAACCAAGATTCAATCGATTTTGTTTGCGGCAGGCTGATCGTCGGGTGCGTCCTTTTAGAATGGGGGGACTAAAAATGCCTGACATCTCAATTTCCATCAATGATTCAGCGGCGCGCGCGGTCATCAATCGCGCGCCTGACCGCATCGGCATCGCCATGCGCGCGGCTATGACCGACGCCACCAGTTATGTGATTGCCCGCGCTCGAAAGTATCCACCTGAGCGGCCTGGTAGCACCTACGTTCGCACAAACACGTTGATGCGCTCGTGGAGTGCCAGAATTGAGGGGGGTGGCATTGGTATTCGCGGCATCGTAGGCAGCAATGGCAATACCGCGCCTTACAACCGTTTAGTTATGTCACGTCGCGACCAAAAGAGAATCCATCGTGGGTGGTGGAGCACAATCGAAGATATAGCCGAGCAAGGGACGCCCACCGTGCAACGCTTCTTTGCTGACAGGCTCGCCGCGGCGGGGCTGGACAGATGAGCGAGCAACGTTCGCAATACCTATTGCAAACACCGCGCAATCCTGATACAATGGAGGTAGAGCCACCAGACAGTATTCAGGTGAGCCGAGCCGATCTCTTGAAGGATTACGGGCTGCACATTGCTAGGGCGCAACACCTTGCGAAAGTGCTAGGGTTGCCACCCCTGATGACAGGGCAACAACAACGTAAGGCGGCAAGAGAACGCTAACCAAATAACAGTCTAAAGGATGAATTATCCATAAGGCGACAATCGGACTTCGGTCTGGCTGTCGCCTTATTTATTGTCCATTTTTACCACGTCTACCAGACGGCATAAATGGGGGACACATGGCAGACCAAGCAAGCACGACAGCGGCACCAGCCGACGCCACCAGCACCGACGCGACGCAAGCGGCACAAACGACGGTCACACCTCCGGCAGACGCTTCCGGCACCAACAGCGGCACCAGTGACCCTAAGTTTACGCAAGCCGATTTGGATCGCATCGTCAATGAGCGACTAGAGCGAGAACGCACGAAGTCGCAGAAGGACGCGGCAAAGGCAGCAGCAGACGCCGAAGCGAAAGTATTGGCCGAACAGGGCAAATACAAGGAGCTTTTCGAGAAGCAGCAAGCAGATTTGCAAGCCGCGCAGACCGAAGCCAAGAGTGCGGCAACCAAGCTCCTGCAACAGCAGGCCGCGACCGACGCCGGATTTCCGCTCAAGCAATCGCACCGCCTTGTGGGTGAAACGCTGGAAGAGATGGTTGCCGACGCCAAGAGCATTTTGGACGCCCTGCCCAAGCCCGCAGCCCCCAACATCAACGCCAGCAATGGCGCGGGGGGCGCACCCGTGGCGGGGCAAATGAGTGACAGGGAGATCAACGAGCAGGCGGTACGCATGGGGGTTAACCCCAAGCTGCTCAAACAACAGTACGGAGTGCAATAGACCCCGCAAGGGGCAAGGAGATAGACGATGGCAGCAGCAGTAGATAGTGTGGCTGAACACATCAAGCCACTAGAGGGCGCAACCGTGCGCCGTGGCACGTTGGGGGCAACCACCAGCGCGGGGATGCCTGTCACGCTGCAAAGTGACACTTACTGGGATCCAACCGATTCCAGTACCGCCGTTCTGACCGTTGCGATTGCCGTGCAGGGCGGCGTGGCGGGTGACCGCGTGGACTTGGTATTCGCGGGGCCCGTGCTTTGTATGACGGGTGCGACCCCCGGCACGCTGATTTTTGCCAGCGACACCGCTGGGGGATTGGGCGAGGCGGTGGGCACCAAAGACACCATCATCGGCTTTGCCGAAACTGCCACCATCCTGTTCGTGCAGCCCCAGATCATTGATCTGAGTTAAGGAGAATCGACAATGGCAATCGGGCCACGCGACACCAGTAGCCTGGTATTGATGACGGGGTGGGATGCAACCGCCCTTAAGAATTGGCAATTGGCGGACGGCACTAGCATCGCCGCCGTGCAAGCGCAGATGAATGCGGGACTTGGCGCGCTCAACGCCGAATTGACAGGCGGGCTATGGGGGCAACTCATCAGCTTCCAGGACAAGCCCGACGTGGAATACGCGATGGGTGACACCGGGGAAATGGAACTACACACTGAGTACAGCCGCCCTGACTCACAGCGCGCCACGACCGAAGGGCATATGCTGCCTTATCAGAAATTTGACCGCGGCTTGGGCTGGACGTGGGATTATCTCGAAGAGGCGCGCCAAGAACAGATCGACGCCGACCTTGCGCTGGCTTTTCAAGCGGTACGCAATCGTTGGCGGCTTTCGTTGCTCACGCGTCTCTTGCAACGCGGCGATGACAGCGGGGCGGGCAAAGGGCTAGGCACAGGTGGCTTGTCCCCTGGCTTTGCCACGACCGCGGGCAGCACGGGCGTTGATTATGTGCCTCCGACCTATGGCGGCACGGCTTTCGCCAGCACCCACGAGCATTACGTGGGCATCACGGGGGGCGTGTTCACCAATGCCGTGTTCACAGATGTTAAATCCGAACTGCGCGAGCATGGGCACCAACCGCCCTATAACTTCATCGCGGGCATCAGCGACGAAAGCGTGATTAGCAACCTGACCAACTTTATCCCCATCGCGCAGACCAATGTGCGTTATGGCAGCACCGTGGACTTGGCGGCGATTAGTGCCGAGCCGTTGGCCGAGGGTGTCTATCCGATTGGCGTCATTAGCGATTCTGTGGTCTGGATTGTGCCGGGTATCCCACAGTATTACGGTTTTGGCTGGAAGTCTTACGGCAACCTGTCTCGCCGTAATCCGTTGCGTGTTCGCACCACAAAGGGCATGGCACGCCCGACCGTGATGGCGAGCAACGACCCGCGCAATGGCTCGCCCGCCCACCCATTGCAGTACATGATGCTGCAATTCCGCTTTGGCGTGGGTGTGGGCGAAGAGCGCACCAATGGCACGCCGCGTTACGTAAATAGCGCAACCTGGGCAGACGGCACGCCAACCTAAGGGGGCATGATGAAACTTAACAAGCGAATGGTGGCGAGCTTCGCGCTCGTCGCCATTCTCCTGGTTGTGATGACCGCGCCATCCTGGGCGCAAGCCGCGTCCACGCGCTTCAACCGCCTGATTGTCAGTCAAACCCTGACCAGCGTCGGCACCACCACGCTGACGGGTGCGGTAACGACGGGCGGGGATGTGACGGTGGGGGACGATGCCACGATTACGGGCGATGCAACAGCCGCAAATGTAACTGCTAGCACAACGATGACCGCTAGCGATTTCGTGGCGAATGATGACCTCATCGCGCTTGATGATTTGAATATCACAGATGACGCCGTGGTCAATGGCAGCGTCACGATTGGCGGCATCCTATCCACCGCCTATGACACGCAGACCGTTGTCAACGGGCAGCCGATTACGCCTACCGCAACCTACATGGACTTACAGGCAACCGGCACGGTGACGGCCTCGTCCGTCGTGCTGGGGGCGCAAGGGACACAGCTAATCCTAATCAACAGCAGCAATAGCACCGTGATTATCCCCGACAGTGGCGGGATGACGGGCGCGATTTCGCTGGCTCAATACGACTCGCTGTTTCTGATTTCCGATGGTGCGCGCTGGGTGCAGTTGACAACGAGCAATAACTAATCATGGCGAACTACGGCAGCGCGAGCGGCGCAAATTCTCTTGTGCCGACGTGGAACGGGACAAGCAACCCTACCGCGGCACAGGTGACGGTGTGGCTGACGGAGGGGTACGCCCTCATCAACCGCGCCATTGCCACGGCGGGCTACACCATCCCGATTGGTGCCACTGCCGCGCTCTACCCTGAATTGATAGGGCTGGAGAATCTCTATGCGGGCGCGTACATCCTACGCTCGCTGACCATTGACACCGCATCGGGCGAAGGCGAAGAGCGTAGCGAGGTATGGCTCAAGGATTTCTACGCGCGCCTCAAGAGCCTGGCGGCCTCCGACCTAACGTTGGTCGGCGCGTCGTTGCTGCCTTCGACTACACCCACCCGACGCCGCCGCATTCGCACGTTGCAAATGCGGAAAGTGGACGGGTACAGCCGCGGCGACACGGGCGAAACCTACGCGGTGCAACAGGGCGAATATACAGGCGCGACCGCGCCGAGCGAATAGGAGCAACGATGGCAAAGCACAAGCATAGCCAACAGGACGATACGCAAGAATTGCCGCCCGTGACGGTGGAGACGGTGGAAATTGTCCCGGTAGATGAATCGCCCGTGGTCGTTGATGACGCCGTGGATTGTTGGCTTTACAACGAGGACACCGGGGAGTTGCGCTTGACACGCGTGCGTGCGGGCTATGCGCCCGCACCGATGCCCTTTGGCTTTCGGTTGGCGAAGAACGACGAGATTCCGGGCAAATGACCGACATCACCGATGTCGCCACCGAGCTAAAAACCATCTTGTCTGCGTTGGCGGATGTAGACCAAAGCAGCCTGGATCACTACGCGCCCATCACGACCACGCAGAAGATCGCCCTATTGATTGTGCCCTTCCAGCAGAGCGGGGTGATGGAATACGCGTCGGTGATGGGCGCGCAGACCCGTGTCCACGCGCACAATATCCCCTGCGAGTTCTGGATCAAGGTCGCTAATGCCAACGTTGCGGCGGCGATGGAACGGGGGCGCGACATCTGTTTGCAGGCCATGCGTCTGATTGCCGCCAATCCCACGCTCAATGGCTCGGTGACGACGGTGGGTTCATCTTTGCTGGGCAACGCGGGGCGCATCGGGCCGTACAACGTGGCCCCGCGCTATGAAGAAAGAGGTGTCGTGACCTACATCATCGCGACCCTTTTTGTGCCTGTGCAACTTTATGACAACTAAGTGAACAGGCTAGAGGAACCGGCTTTGTACGGGGATGTTTCCTTTCTCAGTAGTGATGTGGCAGGAACGGCACATGCAAACCAGATTGGTTAGTTGATTGGCTTCTTCGTAGCGATCAACGCCGAATGAGCGAAACGGGATCAAGTGGTGAACATCCAAATGGCGACGCAGTTTCTTTTCATGGATACCGCACTTCTGGCAGCGATACCTGTCGCGCTTGCGGGCTTCTTTGCGTTGCTTCTCCCAATTCGCGCCGCGGTAGTCTGCTTCGCCGCCTTGCCAGTAGGGGCTATTTGGGCCGGACATGTTCTGGGACATCCAAGCGGCTCTGCATTTGTTGCTGCAAAACTTGCCTTCGCCGTTCGCAATGTGAAAAGGGGTGCGGGTGAACGCCTTACCGCAAATGTCGCAAACACAATCAACGCTGTTGTAGGTTGGGTTGTCTTTGCCGACTCGATGCTTGGATTGCCATTGGCCCATACAAGTCATGTTGCAAAAATGCTTTTTGCCGTCGAGACATTGCGAAGGACGCTTCTCGTACATCTTGCCGCAGTTGTCGCAAGCACCCTGAACACGCTTGCGCCTATTTTGGTGAGTGCAGCGCAGGGAACAAAACTTGGGTGGCGTGCTTCTGTACCGAGAAAATTCTTGACCGCATTCTTCGCACTTCTTGGTATGCCACATAAAAAACTCCTGTTGGACGGCCTGACAGTTCTTGCTAAGGGAACGCCAATGGCCCAACAGGAGGGTGTTAACTCTATCAAATTGTACGCCTACGGTCAAACCGTTCGCGTTCCCTTAGCAACGTAATTATAGCATATTACAGGAGTAAACACCAATGTCTAGCTCGACATATAAGCGCGCATCTGTTTTTCAGGCGGTGAAAATCGCGCCAGAGGCGACACCAGGCACCGCGCCTGCTTCTGGTTACAAGAAACTGACCGCTCTCGGTTTTTCACCGACCATCAATCCGACCATCAAGTCGTTTCGTCCGGCGGGTAGCAAATACACGACCGTCACCGCGCTCAACCGCGAGGATAGCACCTGGGCGTTGGATGGCTTGCCTACTTACACCGAAATTGTTTATCCGCTATCAAGCGTGCTGACTGAGGCGCTTGTTACCGCGGCGGGTGGCACCACTAGCGCGGCGGCGGGTAGTCGCGTGATGGGCGCAGACGGTACCCATTGGTTCTTCAAGCCATCGGCGGTAGATGCCGACGCGCCCGTCTCCTTCACGGCCTATAAGGGCAGCATTGGCGGGGCAGAGCGGGCGTCGTTCATGCGCGTGGGTGACTTGACGATCACCATGAATCGCAATGACACCAGTCTGAGCGGCTCGGCGATGGCGCGTGCGCTCGAAGCCGACCAGCACATGCCAGGCAACGAGGTGCAGCAAATCAGCGTCAACGCCACGGGTGTGACCTACACGCTGACCTATGCCGGGCAGACAACCGCCGCCATCGCCTACAATGCCACCGCCGCGGTTGTGCTGGCGGCACTAGAAGCCCTGAGCAACATCCCCACAGGTGGTTTGCGCGTCACGCAGACAGCGGCTGCCAGCCCTGTGTTTACCTACACCGTCGAATTTGGCGGGAGCTTGGGCGAAACTAACGTCGCCGAAATGACTGTCACCGACAGCACCACGGGGGGTACGGGCGTCACCATCAGCACCGTCACCGCGGGCGCAGCCGTCAGCGCGATTGGGCTGGTGCCGATTCTACCTACTGCCATCTGTATCTACGCCTTTGCGACCGCGCAGACAGACATTAGCGCCACCACCAACGAGACATCCACCTACAAACTCACCGATGTCATGGAGGCCGTCCTGACCATCAGCGGGCGTTATGGGCCGTATTACTCGCTTGACTGTGCGGTAAGCGGCTTTAGCACGATGGTGGAGACGCCGCCGACGATGACGTTGACGCTCAAGATGCTGGCGGACAGTGTTGGCCTGGGCTATCTGACGCAGTTACGCAACGGCGGCACCGTCTACTTCCGCATCAAGGCAGTCGGAGCCACCATCAGCAGCGTCGAAGAGTACGAATTTACGATTGATTTCGCGGGCAAGATTAGCGCGTCCAGTGCCCTCGCCGACAGCGATGGTGTCTATGCCGTGTCGTGGACATTTGACGCCGTGCCTACCCTCACGGGTGGCGGGCCATTGGAAATTGCCGTTGTCAACAATGTGACCGCACTCTAGGAGACGTTATGCCGCTTGATTTGGATGATGTACTCAACGATGTCAAATGGGTGCCTGCCCAGGTAGGGGGACACACCTTTACGGTCGCCTATCGGCCTAGCGTGACCAGTCTGCGCCGTCAAGCACAAATGGCACAGATGCAACGGATGATGAAGGATGACGCCAGCGCCGACGAACTGGAGCAAATGCGGAGCGTGGCGGGAATCTTCTGTGATGTCATCGCCGGTTGGGATTTGACGCGCGGCGGCAAACCATTGGCGATAGATGTGGAGACGGTACTAGACCTCCCCGAACCGATCTATCAGGCCATTATGGACGCCATCACGGGCGACCGTCAGAGCCAACAGGAGGAAAAAAAAGCGTCGAAACTAACCTCCGGCGCTACCTCAACACCGGAGGGCAACTTGGCGATTGCCCAGAATGGTATCCTGCCATCCGCGCCGCGAAGTACCTGGGCGTAGCCCCGTGGGAGCTACTCGAACGGCCATCTGCCTGGATTGAGTGGGCGCTGATTGCCGAGAGCGTAGATAGCGCACCGCCACCAACGGAGACAGCCATTGCCTGATATTGACATCATCATTAAGGCTCAAGACCGCGCAAGCGGGCCAATAAAAAATGTTGATAACGCGTTAGACAAACTCAACAAAAACGCTGGCAACGTCGCGGCCAAAGGCATCGGCGATCTACGGAACGCGTTGGGCGTTGGCATCAAGGTAGCGGCAGCCGCTGCAGTTGTCGCCATCGGCGCGTTGGGTGTTGCGCTGGGCAAGAGCGTCAAGTCCGCGATGGACATGGAGCAAGCCGTCGCTGACATTATGGCAGTGATGGGCAAAACCGCGCCCCCCGTCAAGGAATTGAATGATGCCATCTTGGAATTGGGGCTAGACCCCAAACTCAAGGTAAGCGCGTTCGAAGCGGCTGACGCGATTGAGATGCTTTCCAAGAACGGCGTCTCCTGGCAAGCGATACAGGAGGGCATGGCGCGTAGCACGATCTTGCTTGCCAATGCCACGAACGATGATTTTGCTCTAGCCGCCGATGTCGCCACCGATGCGATGGTGCAATTTAACAAAGACGCCAGCGAAATGGCGGATGTTGTGGATGGCATTATCGGCGTGACCCAGCAAAGCAAGTTCGACATCAACGATTACGCGCTCGCCCTCGCGCAGGCGGGCGGTGTGGCGGGCAGCGTAGGTGTGGATTTCGACGATTTTAACGCCATGTTGGCGGCAACCTCTTCTAGTTTCGCCAGTGGTAGCGACGCAGGCACCTCGTTTAAGGTTTTTCTCCAGCAACTCATTCCCGACACCAATAAGAGCGCGGACGCTATGCGCGATTTGGGACTATTTAGCGGGCTAACGGGCGCGGAGTTCGACAAGGTGCAGGAGAAGATCGGCAAGACGCAGGCCCAGATTGCAGCCCTTGATCCGACGAGCAAGAACTACGGGGAACGTCTACAGGAACTCAACATAAAACTTACGGAACAACGCGCGGCACTTGTTGCGGGTGGCAGCGCCTTCTTTGATGCCAACGGCAGCATGAAGAGTGCCGAGGAAATCACCGCCGCGCTCAGTGAGGCATTTACGGGTCTGAGTGACGCCGAGCGCATATCGGCAGCCAGCACAATTTTTGGCACGGACGCCATGCGCACCGCGCTGGCTTTGGCCGATGCGGGCGAGGACACAATTCACAAATTCAAGGTGGCGATTGGCGACACCTCCGCCGAGGATGCCAGTGCCACGCGTATGAACACGCTGCGCGGCGCATGGGAAATCTTCCTGGGTGTGACCGAGACGCTCAGTATCCAGTTGGGGCAAACCTTCCTGCCTATTGCGCGCGATGTGGTTGAGTGGGCCACGCAACTAGCCACCGCACAGGGGCCAAAAGTCATTGAATGGTTTGCCGGGCTTACCACCTCCGCCGGAACCTTTATCGCCAAATTGCGCGAAGGCAAAGACCCGTTAACGGCCTTCCGCGAAGCCTTTGTGAACTTTATCCCTGCTGCCACGATGACCGCTATCGACAAAGTGATTGGGCAAATCCAGTCCGTGATTGATTGGGTCGGCAAGACCATCGGGCCATTTATCTCGTGGGACGACGTGCTGAAAGGACTTGCGCTCACGGTGGGCGTGGTGGCGGTAAGCGCCATCGGCGGCTTCCTGGTGGCGATTGCACCGGCGGCAGCAGTCGTGGGGGGGATCACCCTTGCCGTTGCCCTGCTGGGCGACGCCTTTGCACCGCTCCTGACGACCATTACGACTTTTGGCGGGGATGCGCTGCGAGAAATTGTGACTTGGGCGAGTGGCAACGAGACGGAGTTCACGAACACCAAAAAGATTTGGGAAAGTCTGGGTGCTACCGTCGTTGAGGTGGGCGACAACATCAAGAAAGCCTTTTTTGCCCCAGATGGCGCGGGGACACATATGGCAAAGTGGCTAAAGGCGGAGTTTCCCGCCGCCGCCGCCGCCAGTATCTTTGCTTCCAATGAACTCAAGGCGGCATTTACCGACCTAATCAAGACTACGGATAGCTCGTTGGGCCTGTCAAAAGCCCAAATGGACAGTTTCTTGATGGGATTGCAGGACATCTTTGGCAAGGGATTAGCGGTTATTATCACGCGCATAACAACGTTTGTCGCTAACTTTGGCGATCTCCTGGAGCTGATGGATGCAGCAGGTAGGGGAAATTTTGCCGACATGTGGGAGGCCATTAAAGCCACGCAAGACCGCGCCACGCGGACGCAACTCTTCGAAACATTGGTGTGGTCTGGCGATATGGAGGCCGCGTTCATGATTGCCGGACAAGGTAGCGCACAAGGCTACAGTGATGGAATCGAGCGCAACAAACACTATGCGCGCGGCGCGGTATTTGGCATGGCCAATGAGATCAAGGGTGAGTTTGAAAATTCGCTTGACCTGCACTCGCCGTCTGGCGTTTTTCGCGGATACGGTACGAATACGGTACAGGGCTTTATCGACGGCGTGAGTAGTTTAATTGGCGCGGTTGGCTCCAAGATGGGTGAGGTTATCAGCGCCATCAAGAGCGGTTTTGGGGATACAAGCCAATGGTTGCGTAGCGCCGGAACAAACGCCGTGCAAGGCTTTATTGATGGCGTCGGCAGCTTGATCGGGGCGGCACAATCTAAGGTCACGGAATTGGCTAATCTGGCGGCGCAAGCGGCGACCGCCGCGCTGGGCATCGGCTCGCCCTCGAAAGTCTTTATGGGTATCGGGCAAAATGTCGCCGCGGGCTTTGGCCTCGGTGTTGAGCAGGGCATGGGCAAACTATCGCCAACGTTCAACAGCCTCAGTACCTGGGTGCCATCCGCAGCCGCAACGAGCAATAGCACGAGCATCAACAATAGCCGCACTTCGAGCAACCAGATGATTGTACAGGTGCAAAGTACCGGCGACGCCGTGCGCGACATCAGAAATCAGGTCGAGCTGTATAACCTGTCGTTTGGGGCTACTTAATACCAAGTGGAATAGGGGCGTGTATAGTGTCAAAATCTAATACCTTTGAAAACGATTTGCTTCTGCTCATCTTCAATGCGACGGCGATTGCCAACATTGCCGACAATGCTTCTTCTGGGCCGCTAACCAACCTCTATGTATCGCTGCATACGGGAGACCCTGGTGAGGCTGGTGACCAGACGACCAGCGAGGCGACCTATACCGACTATGCACGTGTCGCTATGGCACGCAGTGGGGCGGGCTGGACGGTGACGGCTAACGCTGTGACTAACGCCGCCGCCATCGTCTTTCCGGTGGCGACCGGTGGCACCAACACGATTACCCACTTTGCCGTGGGCACGGCGTCGAGCGGCGCGGGCAAGGTGCTGTATAAGGGCGCGCTGACGACCCCGTTGGCAGTGTCGCTTGACATTCAACCGCGCTTTGTATCGGGTGAGCTAGACATTACCGAGGACTAGTCACGCATGGCAGTTCTGACGCTCCAGCCCGATGCCGGCGCGGGCATCGATACATCACTCACGAGTGCTGGCAATAATCTTAATTACGGTATCGCCACGAACGCATTCTCTGCGGGACGTACTACCGCAGGTCTTGTCATCCGTTCGCTGATTCGCTTTGACATATCCGACCTACCGTTAGGTGTTGCAATTAGCAGTGCTGTCCTCAAGTTGCGATGCGGTGGAGAAAGTGAAGCAGCAGATGCAACAGTCTCCGCACACCGCGCACTAACGGAGTGGTTCGAAGGTATTCGTGATGGTGCTATGCCTGGTGGTGAAGACGGCAGCACATGGAATCATCGCAATCACAATGGCTCGGTTGCTTGGGTAGGAGGCGTAGGAGGTGCATCTGGCAGTGATTGGGCCGCCAGTGCAACGGACTCGGTCATCATCACTGGTACTGGTTCCTTCTTTGACTGGGATGTCACGACGGATGTTCAGGCATTCTATGCGGGAACTCAAAATAATTATGGTTGGTGGATTTTAGGAACCGAAGCAGGAAATAGCCTAAAAACTTTCAACCCGTCCGACACGGCGACTGCTGGCAACAGACCAATCCTTGAGATTACCTACGAACTCGGCGGCGAGACATCAGGCTCAGCGGCAGGCGTAGCGACGGCAACGGCAACAGCCGCTTCGCAGAACATGGCAGGCAACGCGGCGGGCGTGGCAGTGGGAACAGGCCACATGATCGCCGATGGCTTTCTGCGAGCCTCTTCGATTGATGGGGCGGCTACCGTTAGCGGCACCATGCCCCTGCAACAGATGTCAGGGTTGGCGGCAGGTCTAGCTCTTGTGACCGGCAGGGGACGGGCGGTCACGTTGCCGAGAGTGCCGATCTGGACGGCAATTGTTGGCCCAACCACCTATTCGCTCAGTGGCGGCAATCCATTTTATCGCCTACAAGCCACCGGCTTGGGCATCTCCAATATCCGCAACATCAAGCAGCGCGGGCCGTTTCAGGATGGGGCGACGCGACGCGACTTTCGTCTTGACGAAAGATTTCTCAACCTAGTTTTTTTATTGCAGGGGGTGACGCGCGCCCAGGCTGATACGTACCGCGATACACTAATTGAAATCTTTAAGCCGTTGACGAACACGCCCTGCCAAATTAGGGTCACGCGTGATGATGGCGTTATTAAGCAGATTGATACCTATGCCGTGGGCGTGCTGGACTTGCCGGAGACAGAAAACGAACGGTTTGCGGCGACGCAGCGCGTAATAGTGCAACTGGAAGCACCCAATCCAATATGGTACGGGCCGACGCTTCAGAACCTGGGATTCACCAGTGTCTTAGGCGGCAGTGAAGGATTCCAGATTCCGATGATGATTCCGTGGGTACAGCAACCAGGCGACTACATCAACGCCACGGAATCCTTTTACTATGAGGGCAACTGGAAGGAGTACCCGGTCATCGTCATCACCGGCCCCGCCATTGATGCCAAGATTACAAACTTGACCACCGATGAAAAGATTGATTTTGCCGGCTATACCATTGCGGCAGGTGATACACGCACCATCGATCTGCGCTTTGGCACCAAGACCGTCAAGGATAGTAATGGAGTGCTCAAGAACAACGAGCTAACGCCGGATAGCAATCTAGGCACATTCCACCTGGAACCAAGTCCGGGGGCGACGGGTGGCATCAACGATATTAAGGTCGAAATACTGAGCGGTAGCACAACAGCAACACAGGTATCGCTGCGCTACTACAATCGGTATACACATTTGTAGGCGGGAGGTGTCAATTGGCGGAATCTTCAATCGGCTGGACAACGGACGGCACGGGTGACGGCTCGGCGAGTGGTTACACGATGGCACAATTCACCGAGTGGCAGCGAATGCTAATGGCTGGTTTGACCGGGGCTGACCTGAGCGGCGTTGCACCTGACTACCTCAATAAGTTGGCCGTTACTGGCACATCGACACCCGTGGCTGTCAATACGGGCGGGGCCATCGTCTATGGCTTTCCCTACTTCAACAACGCATCTGTCAATGTCGCCGTGTCCACGCCCAGCGTTAGCACGCGCATCGACCGCGTGGTCTTACGCGCAAGCTGGGCGGCACAGACTGTCCGCATTGCGCTCGTGGCAGGGGCCGAGGGCGGTGCCGCACCCGCACTGACGCAGACGGCGGGCACGACGTGGGAGATGAGCCTGGCAACGGTGAGTATTACCACGGGCGGCGTTATCACTGTCACTGACACGCGCGAGTGGTTGACGGCGGTTGGGGATGGAACGGTAACGCAAGCGAAGTTGGCAACCCCTAGCCCAACAACGACGATTATCCCTCTTATCCAAGACCCTAATTCTCCTGCAATCACAAGCGCGTGGGGGTCATTCACTATGATGGGGCTTTCGACGGTTGCCTTTGATGCTTCTAAGATTCCGTCAAATGCGACTGTCAAGTTCGGGGCAATAGCATCTACAAACAATGTAAGCGATCCAACTTTGATACGCTTGGCGTATCGAGCGAGTTCTACCACCCAAAACGCAGTAACAGGGGGGGAGGTTTCGTGTCCTCAGACAAGTTCAGAAACCTCGGGGCTTGCAGTTCTCACGGCTGATTTAAGAGCGAATTTGCCTGCTGGTGTGCAGAGCTATTGCGTGCAAGCTAAAAAGACGACCGCGGGTTCGGGTATTGATGGGAGTCTATGGGCTGCGTTTTTATTGATAGAGTGGTAAGCAATGGCCGTTGAATACGAAATCAGCGTCAAAGACCGCACAGGGGCCGAGCAATACCTGTTGACGGGCAATGCCGAACAAGACCGCGTGACGGGCGACAACGGCGGCTATTTGTCGTTGGAGTACACCAAAGAAGTCAACGCGCCGGGACTGCTTACCTTTGCCGTGGACGCGGGGCACGACTTGATAAGCAACATCGAAAAAGATTGGCAAGTGGAGGTAAAGCGGCGCAACCTTTCCATTGGTCTAGATTGGTACGTAGATTTTGGTGGGCTGTGGCGCGCCCAACGGCGGCAGACCGACACGGACGGGCGGCAAACTTGGCTTGGCTATTGTCCGGGCTATGCCCATTTTCTGACACGCAGTGAGGTTCTCTATCCAGCCAACACGACCGACCGCACGGCATTTACGAGCACCGCCGCCGAAACGATTGCCAAGAGACTTGCCACTTACAACGCCACACTGAGCGGCACCGTCGCCGATGGTCGTGACCGCGACGTAGATAGTTGGGGTGGCAACGTCACCATCCAGGCAGATGGCGCACTAGGCAACACACGGGATTACCGCTGCGCGCGCAAGAACCTATTGCGCGCCTTGCAAGAGGTAGCGACGACGGGCGGCGGTGACTTTGATTTGGTCAAGACCGCGGCGCAGACGTGGCAATTCCGTTGGTACGCTGGACAGCTTGGCACCGACCGCCGCGCGAGTCTGGTTTTTTCGCTAGACTACGCCAACATGGAAACGCCCGACCTATTTGAAAACTATATCGACTACCCCACGGTGGCGATTGTGGCGGGGCAAGGCGTAGAGGAAGAGCGGAGGATTGAAATCCGCACAGCGGCAGACCATAACAGCCTCTACAACAGTGCCGAACGTTATGTCAGCGCCACGCAGTACACGACGGCGGCGGGCTTGCAAGGCGCGGGCGATTTGTGGCTAGCCGAGCAACGCGCCAACCGCATCCTGCTCGACTTTGTGCCCGTGGAAACAGAAGCCTACAACTACGGTATCCAGTTTTTTCACGGCGACATCTTTACGGCGGTCTACGAAAATATCACGCAGGTCAAGCAGTTTGTCAAAACAACAGTCAGCGTGAAGCCTGCGGCGAACGAAATCGAAACGATTAAACTGGTGACAAAACTTGTCCAATGACCCGTATGTCGAGGAAATCAAAATCCTGTGGCGCGAACTGAACGCGCTGAGGCAACGCGTAAGCAACTTGGAGCACGCTGACGGAGCGCCGAATACGCTAGCACTGCGCGATGGCGTCACCGCCCCCAGTGCGGCGACAGGGCTGGCGCTCATCTATGTGGATACAGCCGACGGTGACCTGAAAGTTATCTTTGCCGACGCCGTAACGAAAGTTCTAGCGACCGACACGTAAGCCGCCACGTTGCGGCATAGAAAGCGAGTAACGAAATGGGTAACGATAACATTGCGGCGGTGGGTGGAGTGGCGATCAGCGGCGGCAACTTGCCGGTCGCGCTGGCCGCGGGGACAGTCAACATTGGCGACGTGGATGTGCTGACCGCGCCTGACAACCGCGAATCCTGGCGCATTAGCACGCTGGCCTTTACCACCGCTGACGACAGCGACAACACGTTTGTTGTGCCAGCCAACACCGAATATGAAATATTGAGCATCTATATCACGCTGGCAAGCACGGCTACGGTCGGCAATCGACAGATGGCGGTGCAAGCCCTTGACGCGTCCGACAACATCATTGCCAGTCTGGTGGCGGCGGTCACGCAAGCGGCCAGCCTGACCTATCGCTATATGTTTGGCGTGGGGCTGGCAGACGCCGTGGCGGTGCGTGACAGTACCTACGTCACCGTTGGCTTGCCGCTACTCTTCCTCGCCGCGGGGCAGAAGCTGCGCGTCTTTGACAAGGCGGTGGTGGCCGCGGCAGCGGATGACATGGTGGTGCGCGTGCAAATCGCGAGCCGGAGTGTGGCGTAATGCGCGGGGTAGGCATCGGCATCCACGGCGGGGCAGGCGTGCGGCTGGCGGGGGGCGGGGGCTTGTTGCCCTTTGGCGACTCATTCGACCGCGCTGACGGCGCACTTGGCAACGGGTGGACGGGCGCGACCTGGACGATAGCGAGTGGCAAAGCGGTCAACACGCCGACGCTGGGGGCGGAGTTGCTGACGAATGGGGGATTTGGTAGCGACACATGGTGGACACATGGCGCCGAATGGGCGATTGCTAGTGGCGTAGCAACGCTGACGGCTCTATATCACGGGACTCTTACTACGGGTGCAAACAATGGGGTAGTTGGGTCATTCTGTCGCACCCAATTTGATGTGGTTAGTGTCGCAGGTGGATTTCAACTACTCATAAATTCCGGGGCTAGCCTCGGAATCAGTCGAACGACGACGGGTACATTTGTCGAAACCTATCGTGTCACGAATGCGAAGGCGCTGTATCAAATTTGGGGATCAGTCAATCCGACAACGGGCAGCATTGACAATGTGTCTGTCAAAACCCTCACCCTTGCCACGCTGTTCAGCGCCATCAATTCTGACACACCTAATGTGGATGTATCCGCCGCCGCTACCCTCGTGGCAGGCACGCAGGCGGGCGTGGTCATCAACCTGGACAGCGTGAGCAGCCCCGCCAATTTTGTTATCGGCTATCACGATGGCACCAATGTCAAGCTCGAAAAATGCGTGGCTGGCGTCTATACCAACCTGATTAGCACCGCGGTAGCTTACAGCGCGGGGGCTGCGGTACGCGTGGTCAAGAGTGGAGCAACCACTTATCAGCTTTGGTATGGTGGCACGCAGCGTGGCGCTGACCAATCAGTCAGTGACGCGGGCATTGTCAACAATACACTCCACGGCATGTTCTCGACCTACGAAGGTAACAGCCTGGACGATTTCAGTGTCGTGGGGGTGTAGCGATGGCAAAAGCAATCGCAGTCATCAAAGCCGACAGCACTGGTGCGCCTGACATCGGAACAGGCTGGCACAGATGGGTCTGGGTGGGCGACTTGCCAGGAGCGTGGGCGTTTTACATCATCGTCGGCACAGGGCCACAGCTTACGGCCATTGACGCGCACGCCAATACGGGATGGGGCATGGTGGTTACAAGCGACGGCACGAATCGTTGGCCGCAGCTTGACCAGGCGATTCCCGCGGGCGCACGCACACGGCTCAACACGTTTCTGTCCGCGCGCGGCTTGCCGACTGCGCCCGCGGGCACAACGCTACTGCAAGTGATTCGCCGCGGCGCAGCTAAGTACGATTGGGGACTGACCGACGTGTGGGACGGCGCATGAAACATCTCTGGTTACTCGTCGCGCTCCTATCCGCGCTGCTCCTACGCTCTGCACAGGCCGCCGAGCCTGTCGAGCCACAACCTGTACCTAGCGGGGTAGGAGTATCGATTGGGTGGCAACGTGGTAATGAGTGGGCAGATGAGTCGTTAGCATTATTGAAACCGCCATTATGGATGAACTGGATTTATGACCACAACGATGATGCAACCTACGTGCCGATGGCGTATAGCCTAGCGACGGGCTATCACGATACCTATATTGCGGCGGGGAAGTTGGCAAGGCACAAAACATGGTTGCTGGGTAGCGAACCGAACATCAATACCACCTACACCGAACCAAGCGAAGCCGCCTTATTTACGCAGCGGTGGGTAGACGAAGTAGGTGCGCCATTCGCTTGTTGCGGCGTTATTGTTCACCATGATTGGAGTGATAATCTCAAGTGGTTAGATGTCTATCTTACGGCAGGAGGCGAGATACCGGATTACTGGAGCATCAACCTGTATTTTCATGCCAACGCTCAGGAGTGGCAGCAATCGCTTGACACATTCATAGCCTGGATGCACGCCAATAATATCGTGCGACCTATCGTCGTGCAGGAAACGGCGATGACCGAGGCGGGCAATGCGGAGGCACTCTTGGAGTACATCAACAGCAAAGTTGAGGATGGCACGATTCACGCGGCAATTTGGTACAGCGATTTGGGCTACTGGCAGTTGTGGCCGCAATCGGATTTACGCACCGACACGGGCGAGTTGACTGAACTAGGCAAGTTGTACATTGGCCTTGGCGGCGCGGGCGAGCCGACCGCGGATGACGTAGTAGCGCAGCCTGTCGAGTACAGGCTGTGGTTGCCAGCGGCAAACCGATAGTAAGCAGTTATTTGTACGTGGCGGGGAAAGAAAAACCCCGCTTGTGACGGCGGGGCAATTGTGACTAGGTGTATTCCCTGGCAATGTATGTTACTTCTGATTCAGATAGGCCGGTCAGTTGCGAGATTTCCCAGATGTTCTTGCCAGCCTTCCACCATCGCTGGACAGCAGCAATGTTCTTTTTGGTGGGCTTGTACACGGGTTCGGTTTCGGTCGTCATATTCTTGGCCTCTCCTTTGTAGAGTTCTTGGATTGCACGGATCACGACTTGAGTTTTGTTGATGCCATACAGCTTTACGAGCGCGTTAAGCTGGTCGGTCACTGCGTCGGGCAATAATGCAGAAAAGTTTGGTGTTGCCATTTTTGTCCTTGAGCCTTTTAGCGACTTGCTCAGGTCGGATGAATTACTTGGTCGCCTGCATCCACCGTTTGCCGTTGTGCTGGTATTCGGCGGGGCGTCGGATAACTTTGTCGTAGAGATTGTAGCAATCATTTTGTGCTGCCTGCGCCTTGACATCTTTGAAGTAATCAATGATTGCCTTGGCATTGTTGCTATTGAGGATGCTGATTGCTCGGCGACTTACCGCGTCTTTGGCGAGGTAACTATATTCAAGTCGGCGACTGGTGCGATTTGCGACAGAGGTTAGGTCGAGACCGTTTTGCACCTGCTCGACAACCGCATAGCGCACATTGGCGATGTTGCCGCGATTGCTGACATTCACAATCCATTCGGAGCGCAAGTCATTGGCGAATTTGATTTGTTTCTCGGAGCCTTCGGTGATTTCAATCCAATCGATTTCTTGAGCGATTTCGCCAGCGGTTTTTTCGGGTTGTGCAAGTTTTTGCCAGGTATCTGTTGTTGACATTTTTCGTTCCTTTTGGTCTAGTGTTTCGTTCGTCCCTATGTCATTATTATATAACAGTTATATAACATTGTCAATAGGCAATTTAACGAGTTTTGAAATCTCACGTACCGATAAGTAGTCGCAAGGCGATAAGGAGCAGTTATCCCCTACGCACCAACGGAGGTATCGCATGTGGCTCGCGGCCTTGACCATTGGCTTGTTCCTGCTGGGCGGCGCGCTGCTCGGCTACGTGCTGCTGCTGCGCGAGCGTGAGCGGGGGCAGATCGCTACCGACGACAAACGGCGAGATCGCGAAGACCGTCATCCAACGAAGAAATAAAAAAGAGCCGTGGCTGCGATCAGCCGGGCTCTTTTCTTGTCGGCACGATCCCCTGAAATGCCAACGGGCTGTTGGCATTTCAGGGGATCGGGGGCTCCTGCGAGTGGCGAGAATTAGGTGGAGAACTTTGGGTGATGCAAACGCCAAAAGTCGATCAGTCGCCGCACGCCGCGGCTGATTTCGCCGTCGCCGATGGCGCGCACTTCCTCGATCATTGTGCTGGGCACTTTTGCGTAGGTGTAACTTTTGCGCGGCGACTGCCACTCCACGGGTATTTTCCCCTGGCGGCGCAGGCGGGCTAGGCGTCCGGCTCCTGCGCGGGCTGGCGTTTGCGGAAGAGGCGATATTCGTTTGGGTCGAGCTGAATGGAGTGTGTATCGCACTCTTCGTCCATGTCAGGCTCGTCAAGGTCACTCCTGATTATGCTCAATAA